>Ga0209091_10002832_pt1 | contig 14330 bp, 10 predicted proteins | sample ArcticOcean_MG_C_6_FD_187438 | JGI IMG/M metagenome (GOLD analysis project Ga0209091, IMG submission 187438) | Marine microbial communities from western Arctic Ocean - ArcticOcean_MG_CB8_128 (SPAdes) (version 2) | ecosystem: Environmental > Aquatic > Marine > Oceanic | place: Arctic Ocean...
CCGGGAATAATCGTTCCTCCATAGACAAAAACCGCAGGACGATTTAGTCTGGCAATAGCAATTAAACAACCGGGCATATTTTTGTCACATCCGCCAATGGTAACTAGCCCGTCGTAACTTTGACAGCCGACAACCGTTTCAATTGAATCGGCAATTACCTCACGTGAAACCAGTGAATATTTCATACCCTCGGTTCCCATTGATATGCCGTCAGAAACTGTAATTGTCCCGAAAATTAAAGGCATTCCTTTTGCTTTTCGCACACCTCGTGCGACATGCTCAGCTAAAGCGTTAATGTGCATATTGCAGGGTGTAACAGTACCCCATGTGGAAGCGATGCCAACCTGAGATTTCTGAAAATCTCCTTTTTTGAATCCAACGCCATAAAGCATCCCCCTGCTGGCAGCACGTGCATTAGTTTCAGTTACAAGTTTTGAATAGCGACGGTGTCCGCTTACTTTTGGTTGTGATTTATCTTCCATTGAGGTCCCCTTTCGGTTTAATGATATAAGTATTAAATCTGGTTTTTAGCTTTCTACAAGGCCCTGTAGATTTTAATCAGCAAAACATACTATCTGTTTTATCGTATCACCTAAAGGAAGACAAGAGTTTCAACCAAGAAAAAATATCGGGAAACAGGGATTCCCGTTCAAAATTATTATACTTCTTTAATTAATTCTAAATCCGGTGGGAGTGCTGTGTCAGCAATTGTACCGTTGACATGGAGAGTATTTGGTAAAACTTCCACAAAAAAATTTTGTAAGGTGGGTGACAATTCTACTGCAAAGCGGTGGGAAATGGCCATCAAAAACAGATAAACCAGTCCACGGCAATTCCACATTTGTAAAAGTGTCGTAGTGAAAAAAGGATCTTCTTCAACATAAATAACAGCATTTTTACCTGTCAGATAATGGCCACTAAACATTAATTTGAAAAACACGTCCGGATATTCGTCAAGTTTGTTTTGATGGTTTTGGTCAAAAAAAGCTGTACCAATTTGAAAAACACATAACTTATCTTTTTCAATTTCAATGGTCTTTGCCTTTTCCAGGGGGAAAAAAAACCTGAACGGCAGCTGAGCATGAATCAGCATGCTCCATTCTGCTTTACGATCCAATACACGAACCGTATCTTCCATCGAGCGGAAAAAAATAGACCCCTCCTCTTCCTGTTTGTATTTAGGTACTACTCCCCACCTTTCTGCTGCATGGTACTCTTGTCCCCGCTGCATTAGTAATTCCAGAGTAAAATTGTGACTTGCAGCAATTACTTGTACATTTCCTCCATGCAAATGTTGGAAATAATTTGCAAATTCATCTCTATATTCTTCAACCCTGGAACGGAAATACGGTGAAGAACATTCTGGAACTGGATGAAAACTGGCGGACAACTTTTCTAAAGGATCCTTATAAGAGGTGCATAGCTGTTCATATGGGGACATGGTTTCTTCAGAAATCTCTAAACTGACTGAATCAAAATTATTACCCCTTTCAACTTGCTTTTCCTCAATTGTAAATGCTTGAGGTACTGTATCAGTTTTTTTAGATAGATCTGGAATTGGGACACCTTCTGTTAAGGTATCTACCGGAGTTTGTAGCTTTGTTGAATCCTCACGTACTTCAGCCTGATCTGAAGTTTTTGAAAACTGTTCCTTTACCAACTGCTCTATCATCCGGAAATCAATATTTTCCGTCAACAGAACAATGGATCCATCTTCATCGTTTTTAAACTTAGAGGTCAGCTTTGCTAAGTGACTTTGCTGTGTTTTGTAATATTTTGGATTTTTACTTAACCGTTTTAAACGTTTCAAAAAATAACGGTTTTTAAGCATTAGGTATGAACGATAATTTGATGAAAATAACGTTCGCAGACGTTCCGTAAAAAATTTGTTCCGCAGCCCCTCCGGAGCTCCGGAAACCACAACCATTTTGTCTGCCAGCACATCTTCTTCATACAGATCTTCCCGCCGACATTTAAGGACTTTACTCAAGGCCTCTTCCAGACGGGATTTATAGGCATCAAGAGCCGTAGATTCACGTGAGTTATTTGTAAACTGTTCTAACTTCTGAATGACCATTAAAGAACGGCAACTTTTTTCTATTCCAGGAAGTACAACTTTTAAGCCTTTGGTGTCATCATAGTTCGCAACTAGGCGCATTACTGACTTCATGTCATAGAGTTGCAGAGAGTGCATGAAGGCCTGCTGTTCAACAGTTATAGGAGCATCAGGTATAAATGAATTGGATTCTGCAAAAAAATGATGAATTGTTGAGGATAATCTTGTGCCAAATTGCTTTAAAATGTCCGGAGCACCCTGCTCACTTCCTCGTTTTAGCATTTCTGCTTCGATAAACTCAATGTGATTTTTCCACTCGGATTGTTTCACTTTGGAGATTTGAGTTGTAGCAGATTGGATTTAAAAAGTATTAGAAGTTTTAGAAGTATAAAGTGGGGTGATGACTAAAACTCTTATTTCAACATTTCCACAATATCCAAGTGGCCCTGTTGTTCTGCGATAACAAGAGCAGTCCTTTCTAACAAATCTGACAATGATGGATCAGCATTTGCGTCAACAAGCAATTTAACGGTATCGCTGCGCCCTTCCAAAGCAGCTTCCATCAATGCGGAACTTCCACTCTTGCTTTGCCAATTAATTTTTGCTCCGTGTTTAATCAACAGCCGCGCAATTTCAGTCCTCCCCTCATTTCCAGCAAGCATCAGTGAGGAGACAGCTTCCGCATCAGTTGCATTAACATCAGCCTTCCAGTCAAGCAATAAACTTACAACGCTTTCTCGACCCTCAAGTGTTGCAAACATCAATGCAGTCATTTTTTGATTGTCAGCAATATTAACTTTTGCGCCTGATTCCAGCAGACTCTTTACAACACCATATCGTCCAAAAGAACTAGCCTCCATCAGTGCAGAACGACCCACATCGTCAGTTTTATTCACTTGAGCTCCTTTTGTCAACAGTTGATTGACAACACTCAAACGACCTTCAATAGAAGCGCTTATCAGTTCATAAAACGGTTCAGAGACACTCATTTCTGTAGAATCAACTTGTAATTCAACCTCCTCCCGACTGCTGCCAAACAAGTTTTCCGGTGTAATAAGATTATTTTGAACTTGAACTATTTCAGACTTTGCGCCTTGGATTGTGAGGTAATTAACGACTTCCAAATAACCATTACTTGCAGCGGCCAAAAGAGCTGTGAAACCTTCTTCATTAACAGCATTTATTTCTGCACCTGCATCTAGTAGCAAACGAACAATTCCTAAATATCCCTCAAATGAGGCTACAATAAGAGCTGTTTCTCCGTAATTTGTTCGGATATTTACATTTGAATTATACTCAAGTAACAGGCGTACTGCAGACAGTTGTCCTTCAAGTGCTGCAAAATACAGCGGCGATGAACCGTCTTCCATAGTGCCGTTCACGTTTGCACCGTGTTCCAACAAAATTTTTGTCATTTCTGTATCGCCGTAACGTACCGATATGGTTAAAGGCGTCAGTCCCAAACCATCTTTGCTTTCGAGATCAGGTTCGTTCTCCAGCAACACGAGGGCAGTTTCATGATTGCCGAAAAGCACTGCCTGCATCAACGCGTTTCTTCCGGAAATATCTTTGCTCTTCAAGTCTGCTCCAGATGCAATCATTCCCCGTATTTGCTCAGCAGTACCACTTCCTGCTACTTGAGATAAATCCAATTCATTTTCAGCAAACACAAGTGTGCCTGCCAAAAACAGAAACGGATAAATGAATAAATTAAAACGCATTTTGGGTGTTTTTTCTTTTTTGTTTAATGTTTTTCTATTTTTTCACTTTAGATGTTTTTGCTCCGTAAAGCAGCACCAAGACCTGAATAACGTAAAACTTTGTGCATTGCGGCAGACTCAAGAACCCTTTGATCTCCCATTATTAAAACAGATTTTTTTGCTCTTGTCAGCGCAGTATAAAGCATTTCGCGACTCATTAATTCCCTTTGAGTTCCTTTTTCTGACTCACTATTCACACCCACTTTAGTAAATGCAGGCAAGATCAACGCCAGATGATCATATTCTGACCCCTGGCTTTTGTGAACAGAGGTTGCGTAAGCTGGATGCAAATGATGCAGCTCATGCACATAAAATGTTTTGTGTTCTTCTTCAACAGGAAAAACTGCTTTCAACTCTACTTTTTTAGTTACAGGATGTATAAATTTTAAAAAGATTCCCTGATCTCCATTGAAAAGTTTATGCTGATAATTGTTTTCTGACACCATCACTGGTTCACCAGGATAGTGCTCCGAAAATAAATGCTTAGTTCCGTTTTCTGTAAGCCAACATTTTAGAATCATTTGATTAAGTGCTTCAGCTCCAGTTGGCAAAACTTGAGTTGCCGTTAAAATTCGAAAACGCTTTAAATAATTAAACAAATAATCCAGTTGAGAAACAGCAGATTCTACTGCATCAAGCAGATATTCTTGCTGTACCAGAAACATAAATTTTTCATCCTGCAAAAATCGCTTAACCCACCACTGTGCAAATTCTAACAATTGATTTGGAGAATTTGGCTGATTAAGTAACATTACCTTTTCTGACTCAGCATCTTCAAGACCGTTCAATCTCCGAATAATTTCGTGATTTGGGGATTCGGTTTCAAAAAGCAATTCCGGACGCGAATTGAGCTCCATTTCCTTAACTGTGCTGGCCACTCCAAGAATATTACGCCCTGCAGGATCACTGATTTTTTGTCGGTAACTATGAACCAATCTTACTACCGGCACGGGATTACTCACTTCAATTTCCGGGACAGAATCACTATTTTCTGCAGTCAATTCCTGCAACACAGCACCATTTCCAATTGACGGCAGTTGCTGAGTGTCTCCCAGGAGAATAATCCGTGGAACAGATGACTGATACTGCAGTTCTGAAAAGGTTGCTCTCAACAAAGAAATCATCAAATCCTGATCAATCATCGACCCTTCATCTATTATCAGCAAGTCGTGTTCCAAAGGGGCATATTCGTGATATCTGAAGCTTCGGTCTACAGGGTAATACTCTAAAAGACGATGAAGAGTTTTTGCTTCTGCAGCAACATCCAACAATTCAAGATCCTCTTCCAGTTGCTCCAAATTCTCTAGAGAGCGTAAACTACTTACCACCGCCTCAGACATCCTTTTTGCCGCCCTTCCTGTTGGAGCAGCCAATGCAGGTCTTTTTGCTAAACCAAGCCGTTTTAGCACCCTGAGCAATGTGACCGCCACAGAAGTTTTTCCTGTACCTGGACCTCCTGAAATAATTAGAAAGGGATTGGAAATCGCTGACAAAACAGCATCCTTTTGTTCTTCTGCTAATTTTAGGGTGTGCTCACCTAAACGTACCGGATTAACTTCAAGCACGGTTTTTAGGACATTCTCGACTTCAGATTTTTCTGGAAATTCCGGTTGCATGTATAGGCGCATCCGTAACAGTGAAATAAGTTGAATTTCACACGACAAATTTTTTTTAAAATACAGAAGAGAATTATTTTCTACAAAAATAGATCTTTCTGCACAAAAACCTTCTGCCACTTCTTCAGTACCAGAGCTTGTCAACAACCATTTTTTCCATTCATCCGGAAATATTTCTTTCTCGAAAAAACCAGTTTGTAGAAGTATTGCTTTTATTTGAAATTGGAGTTCTGACCAAGGAAGGCAGGTACTTCCAGAAATTACCGCCTTGCGCATCAGGAGCAATCCGGATAACTGTACATGCAAACGAAGAGTCGCCGCTTCAGTCTTTTTTTTTTGGACTGACTCTCCCAAGGACAAATAATCCAATGCCTGAAAAAAATATTCACTGCCCAGTTGTATTTGAGAAAATTGCTGCCTCAGTCGCTGAAGTGACTCCGTCAAGGCAGGTGCAGTAATTTGTGCTTTGAGAGTATCATCAGTAGATTCTTTCGCAAAACTGGTGCGGGCAGTACCTGCGCTTGTCCATCCAGATGATATTAGTGAAGGACGTGTGAGTTCAGAAGAATCTGTCAAACTGGACATTTTGGCTTGTAAGATTTATACTATGACTGAGTTTTAGGGATTTTTCGAGTATCTCTGTTTTTAGTCTGTTCTGATTAAAGCTGCATCTTTTTATGTTAAATCTTTTTCTGTTGAACAAACAATCAAAACTTTAATAATGAAAAGGCCTTCCCCCAATCATGCCATTAGCTGGTCCGAAGTCAAGCGTCCAATTGTTTGTCTTGCGCCAATGGATGGAGTTACCAATTCTGCCTTTCGACAAATTGTACGAACATTAAGCAAAGACGTCATACTTTTCAGTGAATTCACAAGTGTTGATGGCCTGGTACGAAGCGAACATGTACGTTTGCGCCTGGACTATGAACCATGTGAACAACCTTTTTTCATGCAGCTTTTCGGCAACTCTCCAAAAATGTTTGCAGAAGCTGCCAGAATGGTGGCAGACCGTGGAATATTGGGTGTAGACATCAACATGGGTTGCCCTGCAAAAAAGATTGTCCATTCTCAACATGGCAGTGCTTTGATGCAGGATGTTGACACTGCCTGCAGGATTGTTGAATCAATCCGGGAAGCATGTCCGCTGGAGGTTTCAGTCAAAACACGTTTAGGCTGGAAAAACGAAAAAAACTTAATCAATTTTACTAAGTCTCTTGAATCTGCTGGAATCTCAATGCTAACTATTCACGGACGAACCTATAATCAGGCTTTTAAAGGAGACGCTGATTGGGGACCCATTCACGAACTGAAAAGTCACCTTAAAATTCCAGTAATAGGTAATGGGGATATCCGTGACTACAACGACGGCCTGGCGCATTTAGGTAATCTTGATGGATTTATGATTGGAAGAGCTGCAATCGGGAATCCATGGTGTTTTCAGGATCGACGGAAAGTCCCGGAGCCCACTCATCATGAACGTATTGAACTTGCACTCAAACATTACCATTTATTCAGACGCTCCAAACAAGAATTGGTTGCAGTGCGGGAATTTCGCAAGTATCTGGGCAATTATGTAAATGGTTTCAGAAACGCAAAAGAATGGCGCAACCGCTTAATGCAGTGTCTGGATGAAGCATCTTTTGTGGAATGCATGCAGGAAATCAAACGGCTTGAACCACCTCTTGCTTTGGCCGGTTAACTCCGAAAATAATAATGGGCTCAGCATTACAGAAGTACGAAATCTTAGTTTTTTCTCACTTACCACTGTCCCTGCCAAACTGATAAGAGAAATTTTAATAATTAGAAACACTCTTCAATTTTGAGATCATTGAACGTGACTCGGCGTGTATAAACCAAAACTAGACTTTAATTCGAGTGGTAATTAAAGCTTAAATTAAAATTGACTCCTGCCTCTCTACGAGGCAACATAATTGAGTACGTTTGTCCGACTCTCTTCTAGACAAACGACTACGACTAAATGCACCCGTAGCTCAGCTGGATAGAGCATCAGTTTGCGGTACTGAGGGTCATAGGTTCGACTCCTATCGGGTGCACCATCCATATCAGTTACTTACATAATTTTAAATTTCAATAAATCTTTATTTTTGTCAACCAACCAAATCGCCATGACGACATCTGACACCACCCATCCATACACTGGAGTTTTTCCCATCGCCCCCACACCTTTCAACGAGGATGAAACCCTTGACCTGCCCGGACAGAAGAGGGTGTTGGACTGCATGGTCGATCAGGGCGTGGACGGCATCTGCATCCTCGCAAACTACTCTGAGCAGTTCCTGCTCACCGACGAGGAACGCAATACCCTGTTGGAACTTTGCCTGAACCACATTGCCGGGAGGGTTCCAGTGATCGTGACGTGTAGCCATTTCAGCACTCGCGTTGCGCTTGAACGAGCCCTGCAGGCCGAATCCGCAGGTGCCAGAATGGTGATGCTCATGCCCCCGTATCACGGTGCAGCACTACGTGCGGACGAGCATGGCACCTTCGAGCATTTTTCTAAAATCGCCCAAGCAGTTTCCATCCCGATCATGGTGCAGGACGCTCCCTTGAGTGGGGTTACCCTATCTGTAAGCTTACTGGAACGAATGGCGAAGGAACTGCCGCAGGTGAATTACTTTAAGGTTGAGATGCCCGGGGCAGCTGACAAGCTGCGGGCGTTGATTGCTGCAGGTGGGGACGAGATTGTTGGCCCGTTTGACGGAGAGGAATCCATCACCCTGATGGCCGATCTTGATGCCGGGGCCACAGGGACGATGCCGAGCGCCTTGCTTCCGGACTTGATCAAGCCCGTGCTGGAACACCACCGCGCCGGACATCGAGAGTCCGCCGCCTCACAGTACGCTAGTATTCTGCCATTGATAAACTACGAAAACCGTCAGTGCGGCCTGCGAGCCACCAAAGCGGCCATGCTTGATGGTGGAGTGATCCAGTCCGACACCGTTCGACACCCGTTCCCACCCTTGCATCCCGATTCCCGCCAAGGCTTGCTGGAACTGGCGCGTCCATTGAGTCCTGTGGTCTTGAGCTGGGGCAAGTAAAACATAGACGGGGAAAAAAATTAGAAGCCAACGCCTAATGTCGAAGGTTACGATTATTACTGGCCCAGCATCGGGCATTATTGGCCGAACCGTTGTAATAAGCTTCCTCACAGAAGGCGCTTTTGTCTGGGCTCCTGACACCGACTGTGACCATTTCGTAGCTTTGAGCCAAAAAATCAGTAGCTCTCAACTTCGCACCCAGACCTCAAGCGCCACCTTGTGGCTATGTCAATGAGTTCCAGCATGAGCGTTAGCCAAGTTACTGATGAGGTGTTATACAACGGCTTGGTTGTGATGCAGGAGCTGCCTGAACTTGAGTAAATAGGAGTAGGGGTGAGCGCACAGGCACCTCCAATCAACACATAAAGTAGTTAGTCGCATTTATGCCTAGATGCTTCCTCAGATGGCCCCACTAATTATTCACAAGTCAGACTTTCTCCAAGTAAAATCCCACATCCTTGTAATTCAAACCGATTGATGTTTTATGGGGGGTTATCCTAATCCAATAATAGGAAACCAAGTTAAACATCGACTCATCGTTCTTTCCGTCCTTCTTTACTCTCAGTGAAAAAACTAATATTCGAATTAATTCTGCTGTTCAGCATTGACATAACTCACAGATTATTGCTCCTACTATCGTTCGCTTGATTTAAGTAATAAGTCAAAGACAACTTTGTTGAACCAATTGTGATTGTTGAAAAGAAACAAATCATTGGGTTTAAGTCGGAAGTCAAAGACACTGTTGTTAAACCAGTTGTGCAAGATAAGAATAGTAAAACGGGAGTTTTATTGAAATTAAGGTGAATACGAAATGGGAATGGAATGAGTATGGTAATAAGGATTATCATGCAATGTACGTAGGTGAAATTAAAAATGGGAAACCAAATATTCAGGGAAAATTAACTATATCCGAAAGAAGAAAGTATGTAGGGTAAATCAAAGGTGGGAAGAGAAATGGTCTAGGAACATTCACCTACTCTGATGGAGCTAAGATGGAGCTAAGCTTGAAAAAAAGTGGAAGGATGGAGAATATCATGATCAAGGAACAATCACTATAACTAATGGAAGAAAATGGGCAAGTGATTTCAGAAGGAATAAACCTTGGAACCTCACATTATTCAACAAAAAAGGAAACATCAATATGAAGTGGGTAAATGAGGAGAAAAAATAACACTCCTTAAAAAACCTCATCATCTCCTGTGAATAACTCACAATAATTCTTCTCCCAAACACCCTCCACAACAATATATATAAAGAACAGGCAAAAGATTAGTTTTATAGCGAATTTGAGCTGCAGTCCATAATCAAAATAGTTGGCACTCTTTTGTGTCTGAAAGGGGGTGGTATGGGTCTCAAGAAGGTCTTTGGAAACTTCTGTTTTTATATGTACGATAACAAACTAAGTTTTCCTTAACTCATAAGAGAAACTATCCTTAACTTGTTGTCCACTTCAGTAATGTTTTCAAATATTTCATGGATGTTGAAGATGTATGATTCAGATTCTAAATTATTTACTTGACAAGTTGAACGTATTTTGGTAGCATTTTGTTAATTGTATACAATTTTAGTAAAATTATTTTTATATCTAATCAATACATTATTTATAAATATTTGATATTATACAGTATTGATAATTAATTCAAATAATTTTTTGGAAAATTATTATCACATAGATTGTTTTGTTAACAATATTTATGTAAAATGAAAAAAGACAATATAGTTTTAGAAAAACTTAGATCAGAGATATTGTCTGGATTTTTAGAGGAAGATACACCTCTAAGAGAAATGCGATTAGCAAAAAAATTTAATGTAGGAAGAGCAAAGATTAGAGAGACATTAATTATATTGTCTAATGAAGGACTTACTTATTCAAAGCATAATTTTGGTATGCGAGTCTCAAAATTTTCAAATGATGCAATAGACAATTTAGTAATTCCTCTTCGTAGAACTGTAGAAATATATTCACTCAGACAATATTTTCACGAAATCAATAGTAAAGATATAAGATCCTGGGAAAATTGTTTGCATAAAATGAAAATTGCTTGTTTGGAGAAAAGTTTTAACAAAATTATTGAGTGTGATATTGAATTTCATAGATTAATAGTTGAAAGATCAAATATTGTGGATATAATTTCTATTTGGAATTTATTGATCTCAAGAGTTCAGGGTCATTTTATGAGAAATTATCATAAATACAGAGACCCAATGGAGATTTATTTTGAACATGAAGCTATTTTTTCTATGTTCAGAACAGGGAAGTTAGATGCTGCTATTCAAATACTTGAATCGAATATAGAATAAATTTAGGATCAAAAATGAAGATATTAGCAATTGGAGCACATCCAGATGACGTTGAATTTCTTTGTGCTGGGACATTAGCACTATATGCTGCTCAAGGTCATGAAATATTTATTGCTATTGCTACTAATGGCAATGTAGGTTCACCAACTTTAGAAAAAAATGAGATTAGTGCAATTAGAAAAAAAGAGTCCATAGAATCATGTAAACTAATTAATGCAAAATTGATATGGATGAATTTTGACGACGAGTGGTTATTTGATAATAAAGAGACTAGATCGGTTTTTATTGATGCAATTAGAGAGGCCCAACCTGACTTGGTGTTTATACATAATAAATGTGATTATCATCCAGATCATAGAAATGCAGGGCAAATAGCTGAAGACTGCAAAATACCAGTATCTGTAAGACTGGTTAAAAGCAATTTTGAATACTTGAAAAAAATTCCACACATGTTTTATATGGACAGTATAGGTGGTATTCAATTTGAGCCTGAATATTATGTAGATATTTCTTCAGTTATAGATTTGAAGGGGGAAATGCTTAGATGTCATAAAAGCCAGGAAGATTGGTTAATAGCATTATATGATGAAAAACCAATAGATTTAATGTATAAACAAAGCAGTTTTAGAGGTTTAAATGCAGGTTGTAAATATGCTGAGGGTTTTAGACAAGTTCTTACTTATCCCTTAGTTGGTTCATATAAACTTTTACCATAAAGAAAGGAGATATTATGTAAAATAATATTTATATAAATTTTATTCAATTAATTATTTTTCTTAAAACTATTATGAAAAGGTAAATATGAAAAAATTGTCATTTGTTATTGCAATATTTTTTTTATTAGGGAATATCTCTTTTGCAAAGGAAATCATTAGGCATATTCATTGGACTCAACCTCCATATGATGAAATTATAATGCAAACAGCTAAAGAATTTATGGCAGAAAATCCAAATGTCGAAATCAAAATTCAACTAGTTGCAGATGCGGATATGCCTACAAAAGTCAGAACTGCTCTCACAGGCAATGGTGTCGATACTTTTGCTATGCCTAATATGCAATCACCTTGGTTTATGGCCAATGGAACAACGGCAGAAATAATACCGTCTGCATTTGGAAAAAGTACGGTTCAAGAAGTTGTAGATATGTGGTTACCTGGTTCAATAAAGAAAACTGGCGGTTTTTATGAGGGAAAATATTATGGAATCCCTCATGAAATGAGTAATTATGCGGCATGGGTAAATACCGCACACATGAAAGCTGCCGGGTTAGACCCTGTAAGGGATATTCCCAAAACTTGGCAAGAGTTCAAGTTAATCGGTAAAATTCTTACAAAAAAAAATAATGGTGTTATTACCAGAAATGGATTTGCTATAAACACCAAAGCAGCTATATTTCCATTTCTAATTTTACATACTCTAATGCAGCAACAGGGGCAGGATTGGTCGTCAGAAAAAGGTCTGCATAAAAGTTTAAGTACTAAAGGTGGTCTGGAAGCTTTCTCTACTTTAACTAATTGGGCAACAAAAGATGGTATCTTTGATCCAGGCCTTTTTGATAATGAAAGAGAAGGATTTGGAAATGGTTTAACATCACAATTTTTAACAGGAGGAACGTGGTATTGGGGCGTTTTAGATGGATACTCGGTTAAAAGAAATGAGGTTATGCCAATAAAATATCCAAGATTTAAAGATGGTAAAAATATTGGTGGTGTAGCATATGGATACTGTGTTTTTGTAGCAAAGCAAACAAAAAACAAGGAAATGGCTTGGAAATGGTTAAATTATTTGGAAAGTCGTCCTGAAAAATATATTGTACACGGTTGGTTTCAACCAAGGAAGAGCCTAGATAAGACTCTAGCCGCAAAGTATATTCCGAACTATGAGGTATTTGGTGAAGAATTCGAGTATGCTGCATCCATAATAGCATCTGCAAATTTTGCTGAATTACAAGATGCTGTTGGTGGAGCAGTTCAAAGAGTTTTATTCGAAGGCACATCAAATGAGGACTCTTTATCAATGCTTAAAGATGATGTTGAAAATATTTTAGAAATGTAATTCGATTTTATTGGCACTGCCAAAAGCAGTGCCAATAAATATAATTGGGAAATATTAGTGATATCAATTTCAGTAATAAATAAGTAATGAAATACAAAGAAAGTATCCAAAATAAAGGGTTTTATTTTGTTTTACCATCATTAATCATATATGGAATTTTTTTAATATATCCGATGCTATCAGCATTTCACTATTCTTTTTTTAAATGGAATATGATTAGTGAGAGTAAATATGTTGGATTGAAACACTACATAAGGATGTTTGGTGACAGAAGATTTTGGAATTCGTACATAACAACATTACATTTTACCCTTATAAGTGTTGTTATAATTATTATTTTCTCATTTTTGTTAGCACTACTATTTCAAGAAAGAATAATGTTTAAAAATGTTTTTCAATCCGCCATATTTCTACCTGTTATTTTAACTATGGTAGCAATAGCGGTCGTTTGGCAATTTATGTTTCAATCAACAGGGGTTTTTTCTAATATATTTTTAGATATTTTTGGAATAAATATAAAATGGCTTACCTCGAAATCGGTTACACCCTACTCAATGATTCTTGTAAATGTTTGGAAGATAACTGGGTATTATATGATTATATTTATTGCAGGACTTTTGAATATTCCGAATACTTTTTATGAGGCAGCTAAAGTTGATGGCACATCATATCTTCAGAGATTATTCTATATTACGATCCCCTTAATGAAGAATACCTTTATCCTTGCATTTGTATCAGGAGTAATTTTCTCCTTTGCGGCATTTCCACAACAATATGTTATGACTGAAGGTGGACCAGCTCGGTCTACAGAAGTTTTAGCCTTGTTGATCTATAAACAAGCATTTGAGTTTACAAAATTTGGTTACTCGTCTGCCATATCTGTAGCTTTCTTCTTGACATTGCTGATTTTTTCACTAATACAGTTTAAAATATTTAAATCAGAATCTGATTATTAGATGTTAAAGATATTAAAGTACTTTTCATTAGTATTACTACTAGTAATATTTTTGTTCCCATTTTTCTGGATGGTTGTATCATCCTTCAAACCAACTTCAGAAGTTTTAGCAATACCTGTAAATATTTTACCTAAGAATTGGCAGATTGATGCTTATACAAATTTGTCAAATTATACAGAGTATGATTTTACAAGATATTTTATAAACAGTTTCATTGTAACATTCTTTGCTGTTCTTTTAGCCGTAATTCTATGCACTACTGCGGGATATGGGTTTGCCAAATACAAATTCAAATACAACAATTTAATCTTCATTATTGTCCTTTCAACAATAATGATTCCTTTTCAGGCAATTGTGGTTCCATTATTTATATTAATGAGGGATTTAGGATTACAAAATAGTTATTTAGGTCTAATAATTCCAGAGAGTCTAACAGCATTTGGGATATTTTTAATGAGACAGTTCTTTTATTCTATACCAGATGAAATTATTGAATCAGCAAGAATTGAAGGTGCCTCAGAATTCAG
>Ga0209091_10002835_pt1 | contig 14320 bp, 17 predicted proteins | sample ArcticOcean_MG_C_6_FD_187438 | JGI IMG/M metagenome (GOLD analysis project Ga0209091, IMG submission 187438) | Marine microbial communities from western Arctic Ocean - ArcticOcean_MG_CB8_128 (SPAdes) (version 2) | ecosystem: Environmental > Aquatic > Marine > Oceanic | place: Arctic Ocean...
CGGCGAGAGCAGGTGCAGAAACTACCTTGCTCGAGCGCTATGGCTGCTTTGGAGGCAATCTCACCCAAGTAGGTGTAGAAGGATTCGCTTGGTATCGCCATGATAAAACAGTCGACAGCGAAGGTATTGGCATAGAGTTTGAACAACGAGCAAAATCTATGGGTGCATCCAACCCAGAGCCTCAATCTAATAGTCATGCAATTGATGGTGAAGCATTCAAATATGTCGCTGATGCCCTAGTTGAAGAAGCTGGTATTACCCCTATGTTACATCGAACCATGGTGGCCACTATTGTTGAAAATGATGTCATCAAAGGCGTTATAGTAGAGAGCAAAGCCGGTAGGGAGGCAATCTTAGCAAAGCGAGTAATAGATGCCACTGGGGATGCGGATATTGCCCACAGAGCCGGCGCAATTGTTCATAAAACACCACTAGAAGAAATGATGGCTGCCTCCGTTATGTTCTCAATGAATGGCGTCGATAAAACTCGTTTTATCGAGGATGTTAAGTCCAACCCGCACACCTATAGTGATTGGTTTGGCCCTGGTTGGGGAATGAAAACATCTGGAAAAGAGGATGCGTTATTTTCTCCCTATCTAAAAAAGCCATTTGAAAAAGCCATCAAATCTGGATTAATCCCAGAGAATTTAAGTACTATTACCGGGACTTGGGGCGCCATAAGTGAGCAGGGTGATCTTAGTTATTTGAATATAATTCATCTAGCCGGACTTGATGCAACCAACCCAGATCACCTTACAAAAGGTGAGATGGAGGGTCGTCGGCAAGCCATGTTAGCCATAGAGGCGCTAAAACAATTTAACCCAGGCTGTGAGAATGCCAAACTGAGAAACTTTGGTATGACGCTGGGAGTTAGGGATACAAGAAAAATTGACGCGGTTTACAATATGACTGCTCAGGATGTTCACCAAGAGGCTAAATTCGACGATAGTATTGGTATATTTCCTGAATTTATTGATGGCTACGGCATTCTTGTTTTACCCACTACCGGTCGCTACTTTCAATTGCCTTATCGAGCCATGCTGCCTAAGGGCGTCGAACATTTATTAGTCACAGGCCGATGCGCAGGCGGTGACAAAGGTTCCCATGCTGCGGTGCGCAATATGATGTGTTGTGCAGTTAATGGTCAAGGCGCAGGCGTTGCTGCTGCTATTTCAATCCAGATGAATGTTGATGTCGCGGATGTTGATATTAAGAAAGTGCAGAAAACATTACTCCAACAAGGTGCTCGAATACATTAATTCAGTAAATAAATTTGTTCTGTAAAACTAAATCGTGAGAATTATCTAATATCCCGGACAGCTTTTTCCGGTAAATGCCTGAAAAAAAACACAAGGGCTATCAGAAAAGCAGCGAACTCAGCTAATGGAATGGCGGCGACGAACCGATAATCAGAGACAAGCAGATAAAGAATAATTAAAAATGCTGTTGGAAAAACCAAGCTTCGGCAAAGGGCAACCATGCCAGATTGGAACGGCAGATGAATGGCTGTTAGGTATCCTGAGATCAACATGTTTGTTCCCGCGAACATAAATATTGGCCAAACATAGCTAACAAAACCTAAGGCCATAGTGACCATCTCCTCACTGTCTTCACCGTTAACAAAAATAGAGATAAGGGTTTCACCAAAACTCAAAACAATTATTATAAAAATAGAACTCAAGACAAATATACTGATGCAAGCCGTCCTTAAGAACGCCACCATACGCGGAGCATTGCGGGCTCCAAAATTTTGGGAAACCATCACCTGTATGGTGTCAGAGATTGAAAAAAACATCATAAAGCCCAGCATTAAGACATAGTTCACGACAGTGATCGCTGCCACACCCACCACGCCAAAGCGCTGCAATAACATCCAGTTGAAGATGAGTACGATGATGCCGCCTGAGATTTCATTAATAAATTCAGAGATGCCATTGTAGGCAGCTTTAAGTACTTCCCTCCAGTCGTTTTGCTTAACACTGAATTTCATTGTTCTATCTGGACTAATGAAATAAGCCATCATAACCAACATGGGAAGCGCCTGAGAGATGCCCGTCGCAAACGCTGCACCACGCAACCCAAAACCTAGTACTCCAATGAACAGATAATCCAAAAGTATATTTACTAAGGCACCCACAGTCAGTGCGACAGCGACAAGATTGGGAAACCCATCTAAACGAATAAAAAAATACATCACTATTACGATGAACTGAGCTAAAAGAAATGGCAGGATCACCCGATAGTACTCACTCATGACAGGAAATAATTCTTCTTTGGCACCGAGGCCAGCAAAAAGCTCTAACTCAAAAAAGAGCCCTAAAGAGATTGCCAACACACCGTAGCCAGTAACAAAAATCAAAGTCTTACTGAAAATAGAGGATGCTGCTGCGTAGTCTTTTTCTCCTAAATACTTACCTGCACGAACTGAACCTCCAACCGAGAGCATCATCGCAAACCCAAAAAGTAATGCAGTTACAGGAATCGTCAGATTGATTGCACCTAGGGCGGTAACACCAACATAGTTACCGATAAAAATCCCATCTACCAGGGATGCTGAGGTCATCGCGATTAAGCTAAGCATGGAGGGTACTAAATACTTAAAAAATGTAGGAACAATTTTACCATCTAGCGCCAGATTTTCTTTTGTAGCCTCCACTGTCATAGCACTACTGTTTTAGCTAAATTCCTAACTGCATTGCTACAGCCAGCGTCTTTAAGAAATATGTCATCTAGATTATTAAGCATCGTCTCAAACATTCATGTATTCACTCAAGCTCATTATTTTTACCCTTTAATAGCTTTGGAGCTAGCCATAATAGTGATAATATTTTATTTAAGCTACTGGCTAATATTTAGAGGAATAAATGAAAAATTTTGAAGGAAAGACCGTTGTCATTACTGGTGCAGCAAGCGGAATAGGAAAGGCTTTGGCAGAGAAATTTGCCAAAGAGAAGATGCAAGTAGTTCTGGCAGATATAGAAGAAGAAGCCCTAGAAAAAACAGTAGAAAATCTTAGACAGTATCAGCATAGAGTTATAGGAATTAAAACAGATGTGTTGGTTGAAGAATCAATTGAAGAATTATTTGCGAAAGCGAATGAAGAATATGGAAATATTCATATTTTGTGCAATAACGCAGGAATAGGAGCTAATTCAGGTACCAAGGCAATATGGGAAATTGATAAGAACGATTGGGATTGGGTTATGGGAGTGAATTATCAAGCTGTATTGCATGGCCTCCAGACCTTCATTCCTCACATGCTTGAGCACGGAGAAGAAGGGCATGTCGTTACAACAGTTTCTTTAGCAGGTTTGATGCCAGGTGCAGGAACTTATGGTGTTAGTAAGCATGCTGTTATGGCACTCACTGAAGCCTTGAGCAGAGATCTTGTAGCCAGAGGAGCAAAAATAAATGCTTCTGTTTTATGTCCGGGTTTTGTCGACACGAATATAGACAATTCTGAGAGAAATAGACCTAATCATCTGGGTAAGTCAGAGGAAGTTGTACCGCCAGTGGGAGCAGAGATTATGTCTGCTATGCTTAGACAGGGTAAAAAACCTGAAGAAATTGCGAACATTGTTTACGAAGCTATCAAAGAAAATATTTTTTATATTTTATCTCATCCTGCATGGGATGATTCTCTAAAATCTCACTTTGATAATATACTTTCTAGGAAAGAAATTAATAAAACTTCAGAAGAGGAAATGGCTAAATTTTTTCAGCCTAGAGAAGACGGAGAAAAGTATTAACAACACAGGAGAGATAAGATGGAAGCATTAGGAATCATGGGTTTTATTTTTGGTTTGGCGGCACTTGCAAAAGTTCTGTTGATGGAAAAAGAACTTAAAGATAAAGGAGTCCTTGGACAGGATGACAAAGAAGGATAACTAATAAGAAGTAATGGTTGTTTGTATCTAGGAAATGAATAACTTTAAGACGCCAGCATCATGGGAGGTTGATCATCTAACATCTAATGAAGATTGGGTTTTTACAATAACAGAAACAGAAAAACAGCGACTCAGTGCGTTAATTAAATCTGCATATGAAGAGGGTAGGGATTTATTTGACTATTCACCTGATGAATTTGATTTTGGCTCTAGCTGGAAAACCATAGCAAAAGCTGTTTCCGAAGCACATCATGGAAAAGGTCTTGCCATCATAAAAGGGCTGCCGCGTGAAGATCTCAGCTACGAAGAATTTAAGCTTTTGAGTTGGGCTATTGGTCTTAGAGTTGGAGTAGCAAGACCTCAGGGATTAGCATCACACTATATTTCTGCCGTCCGCAATATTGGAACAAATTATCGTGCAGCTAACGGAAGGGGTTATTCATCAAACGCTAAACTTGATTTTCACGTTGATGTGGCTGATTTAACAGCTCTAACTTGTTACAACAAAGCAAAATCAGGTGGTCAAAGCATGATATCGAGTGGGGTGACAGCTCAAAACTACCTTATTAAAGAGCGCCCGGACTTAGCAGAAATAGCTTATCAGTATTTTTATTTTAGTCGTCAAGATGAACAAGCTTCTGATGAAAAGCCTTTTTATAGCTTGCCCTTATTTGAAGAAGATAATGGTAATTTATTTTGTAATTGGAATCGTAACAGAGTTCAGTCTGCCCAAAAATTTGAAGGAGTTATAAAACTTTCGGCTGCTCAAATAGAAACAATGGATGTTCTGGATGAAATCCTCAGGCGGCCGGAGTTAATGTATACGATGTATCTCGAACCCGGTGATATGCAAATCCTTAATAATTACACAATGTTTCATTCGAGGACTGAGTATATCGATTTTGAAAATGAATCTGATAAGCGCTGTCTTTACAGACTGTGGTTAGCACCACCAGATTCCATAAAGTTACCCGAGAGTTGGAGGGGTTTTTATCGATCGGTGGAACCAGCAACAGTACGAGGCGGTATACGTGGCCTATCTTATAACAAAGCATGTTCAGACTTTGATAAAAAACAAGCCAAGTTTTTGAATATGAAGATTGACAGTCGACCATACAAAAATTAAAAACTAAATAATTTAAGGAGCTAATCTTATGATTGAAAATTTTCTACAGTACGGGCAATGGGTCATCTTATTTCTTAGTGTGTTGAGTTTATATTGCGTTAGCTCTGTAAAACATGAAACAAGATTGAATGGTTATATTCTCACTGGTGTCAGCAGATTTTCCGGAGCAGCAGTTTTTGTGTTTGTGGATTTATACGCCTTCGTTATTGCTAACTTGATACAAACCTATATTGCTTTTAGGGGGTACTACAAAAACAAGAAAGCTGGAGACGAGCATAAAAATTGATACAAAAAGCTTTTTAATTTATTGTTGTTTAACAATTTTAAGGAGATCAAATTTTGACTGATAAAAAGAATATACAAAGCCCGGAGTTCGTTTCACTTGATGAAGCAGCAGAGATGAAGATTGGAACCAGAGTAACTTTTGTTCCAGGCGTTCAGGCTTTATATGCAGAAGCGCTTAAAAACATATGTTACGTAAAAAAAATACCTCTTATCCGAGTTTTACATCCCTTCATGGGAATCGATAAGGAGACCGGCGAGGACCGACAAGCGCAACTGTTTGATCTAACGTGCCAGACAAGTTTACCAACAATGCTTCACGATGAAGAGAGGCCAAGAAATGTCTGGATTGAACAACTTGCTTTGGCAGAAGAAATCGGTGATGAGGGCAGCCCAGCTTTAATTCCAGATAAGTTTGAACTTAGAGTGGAGATGTTTGGTCTTTGTGCTGTTGTTTTGGCTGAGGATGGTCTCGTTTGGAATATAAGAATTTTGAATGACAGTCCTTTAGGTCGAAAGTACGGATACAGCGAGGAGGCTAGCTCCACCGCTCCAGCTAAGATTGCTGAGGTAATAGGATTGATAGATGGTCGTCTCAAAGCACAAGAAAAGCTTGGCTCGCGTTATCTTGTGGGGGATTCGCTCACTGCTGTTGATGTATATTGGGCTACTTTGAGCATGAGTACACTCCCAGTTCCGCCTGAAATCATGCCTAAGACTCAGCAAAATCAAGGCATGCTAATGTGGTTTGAAGGCAATTCTAAGATGCCAGAGATTGCTGAGGCACTTACACAGCGAGTAGAAGATCACCAACGATATATTCTAACGACTTATTGCGAGACGCCCGCTGTATTGGGAGGCGATCCTTTGTAATATAAGAAATAACTACTAAGTAAACAATCACACGAATTAAAGCCCTGGATTGAAACTACTTTCAATACAGTCATGCAGGTTATAGATCGCAATTAAAGAGTTTTCTTCTAATCCATCTTGTTTTATTGTGAGCAAGAACTAACCCTAGGAAAAAAATGACGTTTTTATCAAACCTTTCTTCTTTAATGAAACTACCTGCTGGTTGGTGGAAAAAGTTAGTTTTATTTGGACTGGCTGCTTTTTTTATCAACGTAGGCGTAGATCACTTTGTTAATCCAGAATTTTATTTGTCGATTATGCCTCCAGCTTTTCCATTGCATCTTGAGGCCGTTTACATAAGTGGATTTTTTGAAGTTCTTGGAGGCGTGGGTGTTTTGATACCTCGTCTGCGTAAAATAGCTGGCTGGGGTTTGGTTGCTCTTTTGGTTGCTGTTTATCCAGCTAACATTTATATGGCAATTACACCTGAGGCATTTCCAGAAGCCTCAGTTGCACTACTTTATGTGCGTCTTGTGTTTCAATTCTTATTTTTCTATTGGGCTTTTTCAGTAACTAAATCAGCCTATAATGGTGGAGATAATTGAGATTAGGTCACGCGAAAGCTAACAAATTAAGAGGCACTAACCCATGAGAAAGATTTCTTATTTATTCAGTAAAATTTTCTTAGCAATAGCATTATTAGTTTTAACGGCTGGTGCAAACGCCTATGAAGAGCCTGAATATAAAACCGTCTTTCAATCAGATCAGCTTGAAGTCCGTTTCTATGAAGAAAGGCTGGTGGTACAGACAAAATACGCTAATCAAAACGGGGGTTTCAGGAAACTTTTTAATTACATTTCAGGTTCGAATAAGAATTCAGAAGAAATTTCCATGACCATCCCCGTAACTCAATCTAATCCCGGAGAGGGCATGATCATGCAATTTTATCTCCCCTCCAGGTTTGATAAGACGAACGCACCTTTGCCTGATGACGGCTCTTTAGAGATCTCTTCTATTGATGCTGGGCATTATGCTGCGATTAGATTCTCAGGAAGATCCACAGAAAAAAACTTCAATAAATATTCTGAAATCCTCAGGAAAGAGTTGGAAAGAAGCAATATCTTAATTACAGGTCCTGCCATCAAAGCGACTTATAACGGTCCTTTTACACTTCCCCGTTTCAGAAGAAATGAAAGTATGTTCCTTGTTGATTGGAGATAAGTATGCAAAAAGCAACCGATGTTTTTGGCGAATGGGCTGAAAAAGGAAAAGACATTGGCATGGAAAAAGGCCATGCAACAGCTGTCGATGAAATGGTTAACTTTGCTTTACGAGAGCGAAAAAAAATAGGAAAAAATTTTAGTTTTTTAGATTTAGGTTGCGGTAATGGGTGGGTAGTTAGAAATGTTTCAAATGATTCATTGTGTAATCGAGCCGTAGGCATTGATGGAGCCAAGCAGATGATAGCTAATGCCAAATCAAGAGGCGGAGTGGCCGAATATATTTTTGCCAACATCAATTCTTTCAGTTCTAAAGAAAAATACGATGTAATCCATTCCATGGAGGTGTTGTACTATCTGGAAGATCCTTCAAACATAATAAGAAAGATTTCAGAGTCTTGGCTTAAGGATGACGGCAGGTTGATTGTGGGGTTGGATCATTATTATGAGAATATAGATTCTCATTCTTGGGAAGAGGATGTCGGAACACCAATGCTTATGCTTAAAGCAAAAGAGTGGATTCGTATTTTTGAGATGGCTGGATTAGAAGAGGTTGAAAGCTGGTATGCAAACAAACGTGCAGATTGGGCAGGCACTTTAGTCATTACGGGAAAAAAATAAGTACTTACTAAGTTCTTGAATCTTAGGCACCCTCATATATATTAGGTGTCTTTAATTTAGTGAGAATTTTTATGAGTGACTCTTCAAGTTATGTACCGCCAAAGGTTTGGACATGGGACGCCGAGAGTGGCGGAAAGTTTAGTAACATCAATCGACCCATAGCCGGTCCTACGCATGACAAAGAACTCCCTGTGGGCAAACACCCAATGCAACTTTATTCTTTAGGAACGCCTAATGGCGTTAAAGTTACCGTTCTTCTGGAGGAGTTGTTGGCTCTAGGCCATGAAGGAGCTGAATACGATGCTTTTCTAATTAACATTGGTGATGGAAGTCAGTTCAGTAGTGGATTTGTTGACGTGAATCCTAATTCTAAGATTCCTGCTCTGCTAGATACAAGCACCGATCCTTCCACTCGGGTATTTGAATCTGGAGCAATCATGCTCTATTTAGCTGAAAAGTTTGGTGAGTATTTGCCAGAGGATCCCTCAGAAAAAGCGGAGTGCATGTCTTGGTTGTTCTGGCAGATGGGCAGTGCGCCTTACCTTGGTGGAGGCTTTGGTCATTTTTACGCTTATGCTCCTGAAAAATTTGAGTATCCGATTGATCGATTTGCCATGGAAGTAAAACGTCAATTGGATGTTCTGGATAGGAATCTATCGTCTAGGCAATATCTGTGCGGTGACACTTACAACATATCGGACATCGCAGTTTATTCTTGGTACGGAAATCTGGTTCTTCATAATATTTATGATTCTGCAGAATTCTTGGATGTGGCAAGTTATGAAAATGTAATTCGTTGGGCTAATGAGATTGAAGAAAGACCGGCTGTCCAAAGAGGTAAAAGAGTCAACAGACCTTGGGGCCCTGAAGAAGAGCAAGTGCCTGAGCGCCATGATGCTAGTGATATTAAATAGTCTAAACCGTCTGGTTTAGAATCTAATTTGAGTACTCGATTATTAATACCAAACATTTAGATAAATGGTTTGAGCAATGGCCTCAAACTGACTCTTATTTAGCTTCTGACGGACACGTTAATCGTATTCCACTGCGTTTAACGAGCACCAATGTAATTCTCTACGGAAGTGCAAGCTTATCTGAAGTTCTAAAGGAATTTGAGCACGAAGACCATCACCCAGTTACGGTTGGAGGTGAGGTGCCAGTTCAGCTCTGGTGTAATAACTTTGTTGATACTGATTGTGGGCCTGTTGATCAAATTAACCCTTACATTGAAATTTGGTATTCGTTTCCAGTTACTTCTAAATCATCTCCCTTGGACCTTCCTTACGAGAGTCCATTTTCTTATAACGTCAACGCTCCAGACACCCTTGTCTGGTGTCATCGAGTCCTTTGTGGGCCTGCTAAAGATGGCTATGACCTGGGAGCTCTTGCTGCTATTGCTGGTGGTCGAGAAGTATGGGGCTTTCCTAAACACCCGGACTTGGCAGACTTAAATTTTGAATACTCAGATAATGAGAGCGTTATTTTTGAAGCCTCTCTTCAGGGCAATGACGTCATCTCTTTGCAAATTAAACTTCCAGAAAATATTGATGACAATATTATTGTCGAAGTGGATGAGCTGACCCCTCAAGGTGCTTGTATTACGCCAAGACAGAATCCAAATAAAGCATCTTTTGTTTCTAAACAGACGCGATACAGTCAGGCATTTGCAGCAACCATGTGTTTCTCTCTTTGGAACGACGATACTGATTCTTTGACCATCTATGACAATGAAGCTTACTTTGGAGGGTTGCTAAAAAGCTGGAAATTTAAGCCTGCTTTGAAAATGCACTGTTCAGACTTGCGGATAGTTGCATTTAAGCCTGATGGGTGGGATATAAGTTTCAAAGGGTAATAACTATTTTGAAATGAACATCTTTTATTTAAATAAAGATCCCAAAATAGCTGCTATGGAGCATAACGATAAACATTGCGTGAAAATGATTTTAGAGTACGCACAAATGTTGAGTACAGCTCACAGAGAGCTTGATGGAGATGAGATAGCAGATGAATTGTCTATGTATAAAAGAGCTCACTTAAATCATCCTAGTACAGTCTGGACAAGGTCTAATAGGCCTCATTATCAATGGCTTTACGAGCTGTTTGTTGCCTTAGCAGAAGAATATACGCATCGTTATTCTAAAACACATTCTACTGATGCAAAGTTAAGAGAAGCATTAAAATCTCCTCCCAATAATATTCCAGACAATAAAGTTTTTACTCAACCTCCTCAGTGCATGCCCGATCAATATAAATGCGAAGACTCAATAATCGCTTACCAGAAATTTTATATTGGAGAAAAAGCGCATTTCAGTGAGTGGAAAAAAAGAGAAGTGCCTGTTTGGTTTGCGTAACTCAGAACAAGATAATCAGCCATTCATGTAGTGGTAAAAAGTTTAGACCTCAGCTCGTGTTAACTTTATAGTTCTATGTCTTAAATAGCCTTAATAAGGGGGAGCAGAAAAATGACAAAAATAACTACAGACAATTGGCTTAGCTCGGCTAACAATGGTTGGAGTTTTCAAAACGTACAATCCTTGTTTCCAACTGCAAGAATTAAAAGAGGCTCTAAAGCGTCTTCAATTCTGCCAGCAGATCTTCAATCAATTGGATCCATTCAAATAGATGACGTTGAAGGAAACAAAAAATCTCTTGATGAAATGCTCTCTTTAACGCAAACCGATGCTTTCCTTGTATTAAAAGATGGAAAAATTCTATTTGAAGAATATTTTCATGGCATGGGACCTGATAGTTTGCATTTAATGAATTCAATCACTAAATCTTTTGTTGGAGTGCTCACCGGAATACTTTCAGAAAAAGGAATTATTGATATCAATGATAAATTGACCCAATACTTGCCCAAGTTTGCTGACACTGGATTTTCAGATACAACCTTTCAGACTGCTTTAGACATGGCTTCATCAGTAAAGTTTGAAGAAGATTATGCAGAGCCTTTATGTGATTTTTGGAATGAAGCTGCCGTGGTAGGTTGGCGACCTGATCTATCTGAAGGCTCTTCTCATGGATCTTTGTATGATTTTGCTTTGTCACTCAAAGAAAAGGAACAAGAAGAGAATGAGGGCTATCACTATCGAACAGTCCTAACTAACGTCATAGCTTTGGCAATACAAGAAGCAACCAATCTAAGATTTCAAGATTTGCTGGAGGAGCACATTTGGCAGAAGCTCAGTCCTGAGCAAGATGCTGTGATAGTGGTTGATAAAGAAGGGTGCCCATACGTGGGTGCTGGTATGAACGCATGCGCAAGAGATTTGGCTAGATTTGGCCAAATGATCTTAGGTGGTGGTGTTTTTCAAGGCGAAAGGATAATTTCAGAATCATGGATTAAATCTACCTGGAAAGGGGATGATGGCTATAGAGAGCGTTTTGCAAAAACAGATCATGGCCTGATGATGCCTGGAGGCCACTATAAAAATCAGATGTGGATACCAAGCTCTGAAATAATGATGTGCATAGGCATTTATGGTCAGACGATTCTTGTAAATAAAAGTACAGATGTTGTGGTGGTTAAATTCTCATCTTTTCCTGAACCAGCGAATGAACTTATGTTTGCAAATACATTCTTATTAACCGAAGCGATCTCTAATTTAGTTTGATCGACCTCCAACTGGCTAGTTAAAAAAAATTTTAATTCTTTAGAAGAAATGCTTCATATAAGCTTGCATCTCATTCTTCCTCTTGTGGTGGTAGGTCTTTTTTTTAAGAAGGAATGGAAGATAGCTTATTTTATTATGTTGTCTACTATGTTGGTGGATTTAGATCACTTATTAGCCAATCCAATTTATGACCCTAATCGCTGCAGTATTGGTTTTCACCCTTTGCACCAACCTTGGTTTATAGCCTTCTATTTTATTTTAAGTTTTTATCCAAAAACAAGATTCATTGGTATTGGTTTAGTTATTCACATGGTTTTAGATGCGATAGACTGTTATCCCATAAGCTTTCTGTAAAGAAATTTTAAATCCAGATAAGCTGTAATAAAAGATGGAGTGAATATCATTAAGGAGAAAAAATGTCTGATCAATTAACTATATACGGCGTGCCCTTTTCTCAACCAGTTAGAGCGGTTTTATGGCTTATGCTATACAAACAAAAACCTTTTGAATTGGCTATGATCAATCCAGGTTCATCTTCTGAAGGCGGAAGTCGCCATCCTGATTTTTTAGCTAAATTCCCAACTGGAACAATACCTAGCATTGAAGACAAAGCAACGGGGTTTGTCTTGTCAGAATCACATGCGATTATGTGTTACCTGTGCAATAAGTTTGATTGGGATGATTTGTACCCAAAGAATCATGAGCAACGAGCTAAAGTTGACTCATACTTGCACCTTCATCACAGAAACGTAAGAGAAGCGTCCATTGGATTGGTAGCTCCAAAAGTCCGTAAAGATTTAAACTTCCCAGAAGATTTTTTAAGAATGTCCCAAGCTAACGTCGATAAGGCTTTTAAAGCCATAGAAGATGGCTGGCTGTCAAAATCTCGTTTTTTAGTTGGAGATCAGTTAACCATTGCTGACATGAGTGCTTACGTGGAAATAGGGCAGTTGCAGAGTAAATTTACAAATGTTTATGATTTTGAAGCTTTCCCTAACATCAGAAGGTGGTTAGAAGACATGAGTCAAGTTACTTACCATGATGAAATCCATACTTCATTATTTGAGTTAGGTGATATTAGTATCGAAGCGCCTGCAATGGAGAAGATTATCAATGCAAACAAGAAAGGCTTTCTGGTTATTCAGCAACAGCTGACAAGCATGGAAGAATGATCTCAACTAAATAAATATGACTGTAAATATAAGGCTTGCTATATCAGAAGATCATCAGCGCTGTGCTGAACTCCTCGATGTGTTGGCCGAGGCCACATCAGACCCTCATCAAATCTTTGATATCGAAACTTTTGAGAGTTTAATTTCTAATGAAAGAGGCAGTTTATTGGTGGCTGTAGAAAATGAGATTATTCTTGGTATGGCGTCTATTTCTTACAATCTTGCCTTAAGGTACAACGGTGAATATTGCCAATTAGAAGAATTGGTAGTTGATTCAGAGGCTAGAGGAAAAAATGTTGGTGGTCTGTTAATAGAAAAAACCATTAATTTAGCCAAGAAAAGAGGTTGTAAAGAGTTTGGTCTTTATCTTCTGGAATCCACCAAACATAATCAAGGCTTTTATGAAAAATATGGTTTTCAAGTCATAGGTTCAGAAATGCGCCAGTCTTTATAATCTATAGATAGTGAGAAGGAGAACTGATTAATGTTATCTCTCCGTGTTTTTTTACTTTTAATTCTTCTAAGCTTGATGGCTATCTCAGTAGTAGGATTTAAACCATTTGTGGAGACTGTAGAACCTTCAAAGACTTTGTTAGAGCAAGCTGATACTTATCCTGAAGAGGTGAAGCGTCTATCCGATGGGACTTATCTTGTTTCTGCCAGAACACTGATGCCTCAGGTTAATGCAAATATGGTGCGTTGGTGGTTTGCTGACTTTCTAAAGACCACAGAACATTACAGTTGGTGGCATCCAAAAGACCATCTCTGGATGGACTGGGAAAATAAAGTTCCAGGTGAGATTGTTGGAGCGAGCCATTTAGTTCATGAATATGTTGGAGACGAGTTATTAAAACTCAGAATACAATTTGTAAATAGCAAAGAATTCTTTGGGTATGACGCTAATAATGAAGACACATTCGTTCTATGTGCCAAGGTAGGGCTATTAGAAGAAAATATTAACATAGCAAAAATGTGTCACGTTGTTAGCAACACAAAAGATGGCGCTGAAATGAGATCTCGGTTTTGGCTTGGGCATGTTAGTGAGCGAGACGGAAATAGGAATATTTCTTCTTTTCAAGGTTTTATAGGAAATACCGCTTTAGTGCGCATGTTCGTTCTGAACAAAAAGAATTCAAAAGATTTACAACGGCATGCTCAAGAAGAGATGAAATATTTAGCTGAATTACTTCCAGCCCTTTATGAATCAGAGACTCAAATTAAGCATCGATGAGTATGCTGGTGTTCACCTTAATTATTATTCTGGCAACTTTAGGAACGGCATTCCTTTCTTCGATCTTTGGTATGCTCGGCGGTCTTATCTTGATGGGCTTATTGGTTAGCATTATGCCCGTAAGTCAAGCCATGGTCCTGCATGGGCTGATACAGCTGACCTCAAATGGTTACAGAGCTTGGCTTAATAGAAAAGATATTAACTGGTCTATCGTCGCAACTTTAATTGTTGGTAATATTATTGCGCTAGCTGGGCTGGTCTTCATTGCATTTGTACCCGACAGAATTACTGTTCTTTTAGCATTAGGCTTATTAC
>Ga0209091_10002836_pt1 | contig 14318 bp, 11 predicted proteins | sample ArcticOcean_MG_C_6_FD_187438 | JGI IMG/M metagenome (GOLD analysis project Ga0209091, IMG submission 187438) | Marine microbial communities from western Arctic Ocean - ArcticOcean_MG_CB8_128 (SPAdes) (version 2) | ecosystem: Environmental > Aquatic > Marine > Oceanic | place: Arctic Ocean...
ATTCAATAGTTATATCTCTACCACCATCAACATCAGTAATATCCCCATAATCAGGGTCTGCGATGTATCCAAGTAATTCTTGATAAACAGTTTTACCAAATCCCCAAAATCTTACACCTTCTGATTCTTCACCCTTTACGATGACAGGAACAAAAGTTCTTAATTTTGGCTCCATTTTCTTTGCAGCTTTCCAATCTTCTTTATCTCCCATTCTTTTCAACTTTTCAGCAAACTCAACGATAGGGTCTGGTCTTCCAAAAGAAGAAGGAGACAAATACGTTTTGTTGTTGATGTTGTAATGGAAAAATAATTCAATAAAAGGATTTTCTGGAGAAAATTTATAAGGAACTATTCTTACTTGGTGTTTACCTGGTGTTGGTTTCCACAAATTATCTTTGCGGTTTGAAGTGTTTTGTAGTTTGTTCAGTCTACCTCTGATTGCAGCTAAATCTAATGCCATAATTTTTAAATTTTAAAGGTTTATTTATTTAATGGTTTTATTTAGGTGTCTTTCCTACACCATATATAAATATCAAAAAACCCGATTTTAAGGGGGCTTATCTCCACTTATTTATACTAATATACGAAAAGTTTTTAACAATTCCAAATTATTTTAAAAGTTTTTTTAATTAAAGTTGAATTGGTAGTTTTTCCCATTTGTTATACAAATATACGAAAAATAATTGATACTACCAAATGTTTTTAAAAGTTTTTTAATAATAAAAGTGAAGTGTGTATTTTTTTCCATTTGTTATACAAATATAAGAAAAATAATTCATATAAACAAATAAAGGAGAAAATTTCTTTTCTCCTTTTTTAATTTGTTTTGTTTTTATGTGATTATGATATGTCGTTTGATTCTATCAATGTATATGTAAATGAGTTTCCCCATACATCACTTGCTTTTCTACAAACATCCATAAAGTGGTTGAAATCACATTCTTTAGAGAATACTTGACAACCTGCAGACCATTTATCAATCTGAGTTGAACCATCTGCTCTTCCTCCTGCCTTATGAATATTGATTCCAAATATACCTTCTTGTACATTCTCTTCAATCATATCATAATTACCATCTTTATTGTTATCTCTATATACTTTAAGAGGTGATTTCTGCCTTAGTGCTTCATACTTACCTTGATGTAAACCAAGTTTGTGTGAACCTCTGTATTGACCTGGTTTAAGTATCGCTACTCCAGATTCATTCATTATGTTTTCAGCCCAATGCTTTCCAGGGTCTGTTGTACATTTATATTCATGATACTGCCACTCATCATTTTCATTTTTATATGAAACTGTTATGGCATCATCAAATTTATTTGTAATTTCATTATTAGTTGATGAGTTTCTAATTCCTACGATATTAACATCGTATTTACCACCTGTAAAGTACTTATACCCATTACAATTTAATGCTTCTTCGATTTGTTCTCTTGTGAATTTTGCCATAATTTTGTACTCTTTTATTTTTGATTAAATTCGATAACCTCAAAGATACGAGTTTGAATACGCTTCGTACCCTCAGTATTTGTAAGTATTATTGAATTTCTAAATTTCTTCCAATCAATGATAAATGTTTTATCCAACACACCACCATTTTCTTCTCTCACTAATTGGTTTAGTGCGTTAATGGTATATAAGGTATTTGACTCCTTTTTTCTGTGTATTAGTATAGTATCTTCTAACGGATGAGGTGGTTTAAATTCAGTATTTATGTTATACGTAACATAAAGTTCATCCAAATTTGCCTTGTTCTGAAGTATATAGATGTAGTTGTACACTATCACATAAGTCTCTCTAATATCTTGTAGAGTCTTTTGTAAAGTATCCTTAGAAGTAAATGTACACAATAGTTGTGTTTTCATATTTTTTCTTAAAAATTATTCAATCACCTATAAATATCAAATAATAAATTTGGGGGTGGTTTATTTGGAATCTACTTTAAGTCTTCTTCTTTCTTTTTTAGAAATTTCTGGCTCCGGCGGATACTCTTCTTTGTTTGCATCATATAATGAACGTGCAAATTCAGGTGCTATTTCAAATTCTAACCCTACACTTGATGCATATCCTTGTCCTTTTTGTCTTACTTTAACTATTGAAATTGGTACTGATTTTGCAGGTGGCCCTTTTGATTCATAAACAAGGAAATTATCACCATCTTCATCTTCTTTCATTGTTAATCCAGCCTTAAAATCGTCATAACTTGAAATACCAAAAACTCTACTTAAAGTTTTAGGGTCTGCAGATAGTCCACCTATTGCCATTTTTTCTTCACCTTCTAATAATGCTTTCATTGGTAATTTTTCTGCCAAAGCATTTAAACATCCTTCTTTTGCATCTTCATCCTCTACTAAAAACTGTATAGTATCATTTTGATATCGTTTAATTGAACCCTCTGGAAATTTCCCATCGTCACCCTTTTCATATCCAATATGATTATTTAAAAATTCACTAGCAGTGGTTTTTTCGGTATTTCCTTCAGAAATTTCTTTTGCTCTTTGGATAGCGGCATGCATGATTAAATATTTCTTAAATCTTGTTTTATCACCAGTTCCGAATGTTTGTTTAAACCTATCTAAATCAATTGGAGGTGGGATTGGCATTGATTCTAATTTAGTAATAATTTCCTCTGCTTTAGGTTCAACTTTGTACCCATCCTTTGCATTACCCGAAACAACACCTAATGCATTTAGAGTTGTTCTCAACTCTTTGTTTTTCATTACCAATTCAGATGTTAAAATTTTTCTATCAACTTGTAAAGTTACTGCATCCTTTCCATATTGAGTTGGTCGTTCAATTTCACCTTTTTTATATTTAGCAATATCTGCAGCATCTGGTACATTACTTGACCATTGTTTAATATCAGTAACAACTCCATTATATATGTTTGCATTAGAATCCTTTTTAAGTGAAATTTCATCCAACACCGGTTTACCATTAGAACTAACTTTAACGTACATATCACTTGAGAATCCTTTATTTTTGTTATAATTATCGTTACCTAATGCCTCAAACTCAGCTTCTACATCCCATGCTACATTAGAAATTTCCCAATTACCTTTACCGAACTGTGAATCATATCTTTTATTTGTAACAGTTCTTACGTGCCTTACAGATTCGAGCCATTCTTTGGTAATAATTGGCTTTGTACCTTTTGGGTATTTAGCTACTTGTTTTTCAAGAGTTGACATAAATCCTTCAAACTCTTCATCACTCATACCAATTGATGCCATTGTTAATATTTCACCAGACTGCGATGGTAGTACACCTGCACCAACACCTGTCATATAGTCAGTAATTTCTTGTTTGCCGTTTTGAGTATTTATTAGTCTTGCGATTACTTTTTGATACTTTTTAGGTATTTTATTAGATTTAAAATACTCATCTAAATCAGATGGCTTAAGTTCATCTTCTTTATTTTTATATATTTGTTTTGCCTTACCATTTGAAAACGCTTCATCACTAATACCAGTTTTGGTTTCTGTAAAAACTTCATTTGATTGAGTATCTACATTTGATAATGATTTATTTTTTGTTTTTGGTGCTTTTTTATTACCATTAACCGTTGGGTCGTGGGCAAAATCCTCAGGCCCTCCTATTTCTTGGCCTGTTTTAGTTTGTTCAGTATCATCACCACCTTGTTTTGTATATTGACCATCTTTACCTTTAGTGAATTTGTCACCAGTGTATGCGTCTTTATTCTTTTCCCACTTATCATAATCTTTTGCAAGTACATAGCCAGTACCACCGATGCTTTTATATAAATCATCAGTTTTACTTTTGGGTTCTGCTTCTAAAAGATTTTCAATTAATTCGTTTTTGATTGAACCATATCCCCAATCGTCTAATATCTCAGCAAGAATAGATATATGTTCTCTATTCTCTAAAATAGGATATCCTTCATTAGAGCGATATGATAGCTCTGATAATAATTCTTTGATTAATTCGTTTTTCTCCATAGTGTAATTATTCCTATATTCTATAAATATTAAATTTTTGAGTAATCCGTTCCCCAATCAACCTTAATAGGAAATCCAAATGATTCTGCAATTTCTTTTAATTTAAGTGCATGTTCTTTAGGAGTATCGGATGGAAAACTAAATAAGAACGAATCGTAAGTATATAAGGTTAACTCAATGTCGGTTTGCTTTATAAACTCCAACACTTTTTTCATTATCCCCATATTCAATTCAGTTTCAGTTGCTTGAAGTAAATAGTTAAATACCTTTTGTGGATTCACACCTTCTATCGAGCTAAGAGGTATATCTCTATTGTGAGTCGATAAGTACCCTTTCTTTAATGATTCCTCCCATAATACCTCAATGTACTCTCTAACCTTCTTATAATAGGGAATAGAGTCAAACTCCTCAGGTATACCACCATACAGTAATTGAAATGTAATTCCCTTGGATTCACTATAATCAACTTCGTATTGGTCTGCCAACCATTGATGTACCGATGTTTTGGGTAAATCGTATTTAATCAACTTACCGATAATACGAGGATGATATGCATCATAATCCATTTGTAGGAATATATGTCCTTCTTTTGGGATAAAGACTTCCCTTGTTCCATCCTTTTTATTAAGAGCACTAAAGTTTATACCACCAAATCTATTAGAAGGTCTTGATGTAACGGTATATGGGTTGTATTCGGTATAAAGGGTATTGCCTTTTAAATGCTTAATTGCATTGGGATACCTATCAATAAATTTTTTCCCATCGACGCGAACACCAAAACGTTCTATATCTGAAAGGAGAGGAATCATCGTATCATCAATCCAACTTTTAGAAGGAGTAGGAAGATTAAACTTACTTACAAATGATTTAAGATATTCACTCCATTTCATCAAAGGTGCTATCTTTCCTAAATTCTCTCTCGTACCCATTCGGGTATAATGTGATATAAATGATTGATTTTGTACCTCATCGGGTATAAGTTTACCACCTTTAAAGAAGGTATAGTTGGATATATCAAAAATATTTTGTATATTTGTATCAGTTTGTAGTAAACCCTTCTTATTCCATACCCATTTGGGTTGTGTGGAGGTTGAGAGGTCTAAATGATGAGGTTTACCATCAATATGATTGTATATGAGTATAAAGTCAGTATTTACCAACCTTACGAATAAGAACGCAAGTTCATTGTTCATTGGATGTTTTTCCAAATCACACCATATCGGTACAACTATGGAAGGATTATTCTCCCACATTTGTATGAAATGTTCTCTTTCTTTATTAGACTCTACTACAACCATCTAACAAATATAAGAAAAATAATTCAATTATCCAAATTATTTCTTATAAAATTGTAAAAGATTTGGCAAGTATAAGGAAATCTTAGGAATAGTTTTAGATGCAATTCGTAAGGATGTTATATTTGATTTCTTAATTTCGCTTGGGTCTCCTATTAATCTCCAATCTAAACTAACATTGGTATATAAATCAGAAGATGTTATATTAGAATATTTTGATTTACTAACTTCGTATATAACAGAATTAATATCATTTGCTTTTTGAACAAAATATCTAACTATATATCCTTTGAAATAATCTTTTTCAATTGGATTTGGTATGAATGCGGTGACTTTAGGTATTTTTATTAAATTACCTTCTTTCTTTTTTATTTGCTTATACCTACTTATTTCCATTATTGTACTTGTCTATATAATCCTTCGATTGTTGTTTCCCATTTCATCCCTTCGATTGAATGTTCGACAGAGTTTACTTGAAATAACCCATGTTTTCTATATTTTTCAGGTATCCCTACTATATTGAACATATCACCCCTTCTTATACCACTTGTTCCCAATATAGTAAATGAATATTTAATTGGCAATGGATGTGATAATTTACCTTTGTTTTGACCTAATAATTTATTATTTTTAATTATATTAAATAAATTAGTATCTCTAAATGTATAAATTCTAAAATTTTCTGAGAATGTTACTTCATCTGCTGCATCTTCCTGTGTTACCACTCCATCATCCAACTTACCTTCAATACTTTCGATTACTGCGGGATTTGGTACAATATCTAAGTTTGATGTATTTGAATTAATAGTTGTTTCCTGAGCTTCTATTACTTCTTCATCCAATTTTTCATTTTCTTTTTCTAACTCTAGCAGTTTTTGTGCCATTGCTTGTCCTTTTAAACTCCTACGACCAACCTCGGTCTTTTCCATCCTTTCTGTATTTGTTTTATTGGATTTATAGTTTGAGGGACGTAAGTAATAACCATCTGGATAGTCTTCACTTTTAGTCATTACTCTATATTCTGCTCTTAATGCTTTTATTTCTGCCTCATTTAGGCCTTTTTGTTCATTTTTTCCACTAACCTTACTTAAATCAGGTGAAGTATCTTCAGATGGTGGGGTTGTTTCAGAGTTGTTTATTGTCAATCCTTTCATAAACCTATCTGCTGCTTTGGCAAAAAATCTACCTGTACCAGTTTCCACAGTTGCACCATCAGTTTTAGTAATTGCTCCTAATCGTTGACTAATAATTTGATTTGCCATTTCACCAGGAATATCAATAGTTAGTGATGAATTTAGGAATCTAGACTTATCACCATTGTGATAAAATTCTTTTGGTGTACCTGGACTTTGTCCAACCCAATTTCTATCAACTACTGTTAATACTATGTTTCCGGCTGAATTCTTACCCTCTACTATTTGAAAATCCCAAAAAGAATTTACAGCTGAAGATATCTCATTTAAAATATCATATAGTATTTCTCTAATATTTTTATTTTTAGATGTCATACTGTTAACCATCATATCTTCGTTAATATATAGGTTTCTTAAATAGCCCCAAAAATTTTTATTTTCTTTATGGCCAGCATTTGTGGACTGTCCTGTTACAAATGCATATCGGCCAATCCAATTTTTAGCTGGGTTAGCTGTGATTGAGTCGTAATCTGGTTTGGTTGTTTGGAGATAGTATTGTTCAAAATCAGGAAGTAAACCTGGTATTAATAAAGATTCTGGTTTTGTTGAGAATATTAGCGGAAATGCTCCAATTTTAGTATCGGATATATCAATACTACATTGTAGTTTGTCGTCTCCCATTGTATAACTAGTCAACCCACTACCTCCTATTATATCTAATGCTCTTTCAAATCTTATATATTTTTTCTTAGAAAATAGTTTTTCTTTTTCAATTTGAAATTGTTGAACTTTTACTGAATCTACTTTTTGAAGAGGGTTTATAGCTTTTACTAAATTGGCGAAAAAAGAACCTTGTATATAATTATCAATATTTTCAGTAATTAAACCATCACAATTTACAAAATCATATAAATCAAATTTATCTTTCATTGCGATTATATCACTTGTCTGTCTATGACTTGGTAAGCTATTAAACATTGTTGCAAATCGTCTGTCTCTTGCCACGTTTTCAGGGTTAGCACCTTCTGTTCCAGTCAATACACCTTCACCATATGGTAATGACCCTTCCTTTGAAGTTACTTTTGCAAAAGTACCTTCTGCACCCTCACCTGTAATGTATGTAACTTTTAATGCTGGATTTTGTGATTGTAAATATGTTGGTAACTCAGGAGTTCCTCTTAGTTCAATTTCTACACTAAAATTTTCACCATCATTTCCAACACCACCACCTACAATAAATCCTAAAAAATTATCGTAATCACCAGTGGAATCTATTCCTTTTTTTCTAATTTGATTTTGGTTTAGATTACCAGATGAAGCTAAACTTGGAATTTTATTAGGGTCATCAGTTTTAATAAGACCGGATACACCTTCAGGTGTATTCCATCCCCATTCAATAAATAGATTATAGCCGGGCTCCATAAAGTATTCTTGTATAAGTTCCATTTGTTCTAATGAAAATACTTTAAGTGATATTTTACCACTTCTTGAAATTTGGTCTTCACCTTCGCTAAATTCTAATGAAGTAACCATTGGAGATGGTCTTAAACTTCTACCTCCCTCTGGACTTAGATGTTCACCTGGTGTAAATTCACCTGCTTTAAGTGTCCCCCATTTGTTTCCCAATGTGCCACTAAATCCAGAAGCTTCTGGGTCTGCCGTTCCAGCAAATCCATAAATACCACCTTCACCTGCTGCAGCAAATAGTTGTGTATCTGGGTTAGATACCATTATTAAACCATCACCAACACCACTAAATAATCTTACCCAACAATTTAATTTTGAAGCTTCTAAATTATTTCTATTGGTAATTTTATCATGTATATCTTTATTTATATTAGATAACTTTGGCCACATTAGCTTTTGAATTTATTAACAATTTCTATATAGTTTCTAGGTATTCTTAAAATCGTACCATCTTTTAAACCCAATGGTGCGTTATGTATATTGTTGGCGGATGCTATAATCCACCAAAGAGATGAATTATTATAATACTGATAAGCAAGAGTATCTAACCTATCGCCAGTCTCACTAGCAACATAAGTATCATTATCACTCAATGGTATCTCTGGGTATATTCTAGAGCGATATACCGTTCTTCCATCATTCAGTTTTTTGGTTTCGTTATTTTTATATCTACTTACCATTTATCATTTTTTATAATTAGCCTACGTTGTTGAATCCAGAAGACCTATTTGATGCAGGAGCAGGTTCACTTGCTGCATTTTGAGATTCCAATGAAAACGGATACTTCCCTTTTTCAGTATTGTTTCTAGTTTCTATAAATTTAAATGTAGTTTCTACATTTATGATTCTAGGTAATCTATATCCTTTAGTATTTATCTCACCGTCAACTGATTCATATGCATCTTCAGTATTCCAAGGAGTAGAATCATCTATACCATATGAAAGTGATTCTATAAATCCTTCTTTTCGTTTATACATATCACCAATTGTCAGTTTTAAAAATGGTGCGGTAATATAACCAGCTTCACCTTCATAAGCCTGTGGATATACTAACGATGTTAGAAAGTTTAATTTCCCCCATGCTATTTTATGTTCCGATGGGTTTAATGAGAATACCTTAAATGAAAAAGATACACTTCGTTCAATACCTTCATATGTGTAAAAGTTAAATGGATTTCCAATAAATTTATTAGAACTCCAACCAGGTGAAAAAGATTCACCCAATCCAGTAATTGTTGATACAAAGTTTACTGCTTTGTTTTGTTTTACTGATTCGAATTTAAGAACTATACTATCTAAATCATCCACCGATGTAACATCTGGTTTGATATCATATGCTCCTTTTTTATTTAGAGCTATACCAAATGAAGAGTTATTATAACGAGCACCTTTGCTAGAATCATCATTATTTGTTATATTCTCTGCTCTTGCTATCTTTGCTTTATCGGATATTTTTGCTTTTCTAGTGGGCTGTATAGAACTAAATAATTCTATTTTTGGAATATCTAAATCGGTTAGAGCTTTTGAATATCTTCCACCTAAACCACCTTCATCTGATATATCAATAAAATCTAGTTTGTTAGGATTTAGGTTATTCGCCGTTTTTCCTTCTTTTGTTGCTTCTTCTTCACTTATTGGTATCTTTACATTAAATGTATCAGAGTACCTTAAACCCCCTGCATCTATTATACCATTTGAATCAGCAGTGAAATTGATATCACCCGGATTATTAGAAGAAATACTACCATAATTTGTTGTTGTATTTTTAAGACCTATTAGGGTTGCTGTATTGAATCCAGTTGTACCAGGTGTTCCGAATAATGCTCCTCTTAACTTATCTTTTCCTACTTTTATTACACTACCTAATGCTTGTTTTCCTATATCTTTTATATTACCACCACCAAGTCCTTTTAGAAATTGACCTAATGGTTTCCCAGTACCATCAGTTTTTACTTTTTTTAATACCTCTAAATAGTTTTTTTGAATTTCACCACTTTTTAAAGTTGTTTTAATTGTAGTATTAGTAGCTACTTTGGTTGGTATTATTGTTTGTGGAATTCCTAAGAATTTACTATTAAGTACCGCATCTCTACCTTTTTTGATAAGACCACCTAATAATCCACCACCACCAACTGAACCTCTAAAAATATTTTCACCATCTTCAGTCTCTCCAATTGTTTGGACAGTTGCTTTTCGCATCGTATCTAAAAGTGGAGTACTTCTTAGTGTTAATCTTGGTAATTCACTACCATATATAAATGGCATTGATGCCGTTCTAATTAACCTAACACCTGTTAGTTCTTCTTCTAACAAAGTTTCACTTAATTTAGCTCCTACGGTCTTTCTTGATACTCTAGCTAAAGCCATACCAACTGTATTTACAAATGGGTCTGCTGCTGATATACGAATATCTTTTGAATTTCGAATATCATAAGCTTCTTTTGCAGTCTTTCCACCTTGTGATGGAAGTTGTCTATTTTTAAATAATTCTATTAATGTAGGCATATCTTATCCGAATCCATATTGGTTTTTACTTGTTTTCTCAACACTACTTGCAACTCTTGATGTAACTCTTCTTCCATCCATATAAACATCCTTAGTCTGTTTAACAGCAGCTATAAGCATATCCATTTTAGCATCATTACCACCACCTCCACCTAAATTAGTACCAGCTACAAATGAATCATTATTATTTAGTGCAAGTGTTCCTTTTCCAGCAGTAGTAACCATAGTGTTACCATATCCAGAAGGTACACCACTTACATCATCTGCTGTTCCAACAGTACCTTTTGCACTTTTCATCATAGCTCCTAAACCAGCAACTCCAGCAATGGCTAAAGGAATACCTAAACCAAATGGTACTGCTGCAAAACTTCTAAATATTGCAGCAATAGCTCCTTTAAAACCCAATACTGCAAAACTCCTTGCTATCATACTTGCCTTCAAAAGTATAGGAATTATTCCCACTAGGAGTCCTGGTAGCCCACCAAACATAGTACTAATTTGAATTATGCCATTTAAAATACCACCAACTAATTGTGCAATTGGAGTTATTATTGACAGTACTATATCTAAAGCAGGAATTAGGGCTGTACCTAATGATGCTGCTACTCCTTTAAATGCATTACTTAATTTGTCTACTTGTCCTTGTGTTTCTTGTTGTAGTTTGAATTGTTCAACTTGAGATGCTAGTTGGTCTTTATTAATATTGGAAATATCTAATCCTTGAGAAATAGCTATATCAGCTGCTGCTTTTTGTTCATCATTTAGTGAACTTAACTTTTCTTGAGCATTTAATTGTTTATTAATTTCCTCAACACTCATACCAGCTGCTTTAGCAAGTTGTCTTTGTGTGAAGTAATCTTTATCTCTAAACTTACCACCTCGTTCAAGTTGTCTTAGAACTTCTTTGTTTGCTTCAATTGATTTACCAGCTGCTGCCAATGAACGAGCTTGAGTTAAACTAAATTGTCCACCAACGAATGTTGCTGCTACTAATTCATCTCCTATATTACTTTGAAAATCTAAAAGATGTTCAGTTGTTGATGCTACTGATTTTAAGTTTGTTCCCAATCTACGGGCTTGTACTGCTGCTTTTGTTAGAGCTTCAACATCACCATGGAAAAATGTTGATGCTATTTCAGCATTATCAGCAATATCTTCAAATATCTTAGCAGGTGCAACACCAGCTAGATTAGCCATATTGGTTGCCTGCATTGCAACACTTGTGGCTGTTTCTGAGGATAATCCACCAACTTGTTCAAATATACCTTGTACTTTTGCGGCAGAGTCTGCAGAAATTCCAAAGTTAGTATTTAATAATGTTAATCCACCTATTACCTCATCACTAAATCTAGCTATATCACTAAATTCAGATGTTAATGCACTCATAGTACCAAATAACTTTTCAGCATCTACACCTGCCATTCCAAGGTTTCTTTGTAATTCAATTGCCTGAGTTCTCATACCCTCCATTTGAGAGTTAGTCAAACCTGTTGTTTCTCTGAATCCTTTAGCTGAGTCTTCTAAATCAGTAAATGATTTTAGTGTAGCTACCAAAATGGCTCCAATTACAAATAAAGGACCTAATCCGACTTTTAGTGCACTTCCAAGTGTTCTTGCACCTCCTATTGCAGATTGTAGTCCTGCTGGTAACATTGACATTGCGTCACCTTGCTGCTTTTGTAGTTCAGTTAATACTTCTTGTTTTTGCTTTAATTGGTCTTTTAGTTCTAGATTCTTCTTAGCTATTTTTAATTGTTCGTTAGTAAGAACTCCTCTGTGTGCCTCCAAATCTCTTAACTCTCTTGTTAACTCACTTGTTCCAAGTAAATCATCTTGGGCTGTTTGAGTTGCTTTGGCTTGATTTGTTAAATTTCCGTTTATTGATTCTAAAACTTCTAATCTCTGCTTAGTTGTTTTACCCGCGGCTTTAGCAGCATCTGAAGTACGTTGTGAATATCTTGTTTCTAATTTTTTTTCTTTTGCAATTTGTTGATTTAAGGCTACAAGAGAACTTGAACCTTTAGCTTGTCCTGTAAGTTGTTTTTGGACATCCTTACCTAAAGCTTTATAATCTCTTGCAAACGAATCAAATGAATCAAAATATGCTTCCTCTACGGCTACTCTTTTTTCAATTGTAGTTAATTTAGCTTTTTCGGCTTTAAGTTGTGCTTTTTGTTCAGAAGTAATATTTTTAGTAAAACGCTCTAATGCTTGAACAGACTTTAGCTGTTCTTTATATTGTTCATTAAGTTTATCGTTAACTGCCATTTAAAAAGTATATAGTAATTTAGTCTATTTGTATGCCATACTTTTTAAGTATATCCATAGTAACTTTATCTCTTTCGATATGTTTAGATGCTTTTTTGTTTAAATCACCAATTTCTTTATCTATTTTTTGAAGGAGTGGATTATTCTTTATTAAATCATCGATTTTTTTTGGCTTTTTCTTTTTACCAAAAAGACCAAAAAACTCATTAACATTTTTCTTTGAAATTTTATATCGTGCCATAATTTGTTTATTGAATTATCTAAGTATAAATATTGTAAAATAGAAAAAGTTAGGATATAGAAGAGATTACTTCCTTATCCTAACTTTAGATGGAGTTTTTATATTTTTAGTTGCTTTATCGTTTGCCTTCTTTTCTTCCTGCTTTGTATCTACTAATTTATTATAATAGAAGTTTCTGAGGTAGGTTGGCATCTTATATACATCAAACTGAGTAAACCCTTTACCATAGTAACACATCTCAAAGATTTGACTGTGCAATGACGAACTATGATTCTTCCCCAGGCCAAAAAAAGTTCACCCCCAATGTAATAGGCACCTCTTCCTCCTCCCCATCCGAATGTATATGGGTATAAACCATATCCATATCCGGTTGTATTTTTTTAACATAGTTTCTAAATGCTCTACTATCTCTAACTAACATATTAGATGCATACTTGTTAACGACACCCACTTCAGAGTTTCCATCAACTGATATAATCATATATTTTAATCGAGTAGTAATATCAAAGGATGAATCTTTATTAAACTTCTCCAATGCTGTAATATCTTTTTCAATTGCTTTTTCATCACCATGTGTTAGTAACTTGAATATTAATTTATTACTTTTAGTTGGTGTTGTAAACTCAAACTCATTTTTGTTATGAAATTGAGATAAATCAACTTCTTTAGTGTTTACCTTTGATAAATGCACAATAGCTTCAGTTTCTTCACCTAAATGTGTTGAATAAAAATTCATTGGATATTCAGGCCCATAACCTAATACTCTAGTTGCAAGTATAATTGCGTTTTTATCACCAATAGTAATATCATCAATATTTACATCATCTACAATAATAGATTCAAATAACTTATCTAACACAATACCCCTTTTAATAAGATTTTGTGAAGATAGGATATCCTCTTCCTTGGCAGTCATATACTTTAGTGTTACTTTTCCCGATGATAGTGGGTTATCCAATGGATAAACTTTACCTTCTGATGGTAAATCTATTACTTCCGTTGGAAAATCGTATTGCTTTTCGCTCATAATTTAACCTTTATTAGTTGTATATATAAGTATATCGAAATGAAAAAGTTATAAAATAAAAAAGGTTCTCAATGAGAGAACCTTTTTTAATATAGATAGTAGTGAATAATATCTTAAAATTCCAAGATAGCGTAATCGTATGCTAATGTTAATTCAATGTCAGCAGGGTCATTAGATGAAAAATCCAAATCATTGAAGTTTGCAGCTGTAATAAATGCACCTTTCAACTTCCATTGTTCGATTTTATCTCCAACAGGCCCTAGCATATAAAAATCAATATCCTTTTTGTAGAAATCAGCATAACCTTTTCTACCAGTCAATGATTCGTATCCTAAACGTACCCATTCCATCACTTGTTGAGCACCAGAAGGAACGATTGGGTCATACATTGTTATTGTAATGTCTTGCCATTCGCCTTTACCT
>Ga0209091_10002839_pt1 | contig 14298 bp, 13 predicted proteins | sample ArcticOcean_MG_C_6_FD_187438 | JGI IMG/M metagenome (GOLD analysis project Ga0209091, IMG submission 187438) | Marine microbial communities from western Arctic Ocean - ArcticOcean_MG_CB8_128 (SPAdes) (version 2) | ecosystem: Environmental > Aquatic > Marine > Oceanic | place: Arctic Ocean...
TTGCCCGGGGATTGCGATGGACAAATATTGATCGGCGGCTAAGATGTTAGTGCCAATACAAGTGCCCACTGTGGCCGTGATTAAACCGCCAGCCGACTTCACCCGACGAAGGGCACTTTCAACTAATTTTCTCAGGAGCCCGGTATGGGCCATCGCCCCGCCAAAGGCCATAGCATTAATGATAAGGCCTACGGTCGTCAACATACTAGCCATTCCACCTTTTGATAGCAGTTGGTCCAGATCTAGATTGCCGGTCACAGAGCTGTAGCCAAGAAACATGGCCTGGAATAAGCCTTTGAAAATTGCCGCGACAGGTATTAGGCTTTGATCATCTGCGAGAGCAATGATCACATCCCACTGGAATATGACTGCAAATAGACAGCCTCCTAAGGTACCCAAAATCAGTGTTGAGAGAGCGGGTAATTTTTTAAGCGCCAGATACAGCAGAAGCAGCAGCGGTCCAAGCATCAATGGATTTATCAAAAATGATGTCGCCAGGGCGTCTTGCAATATCACTATATCTTCTATCACTACATTGGCACTGCTGCCTAAACCCAACACAAAGAAAGCTAACAGCGCGATGATGATGCTGGGTGTCGTGGTCCACAGCATATGTTGGATATGGTCAAAGAGATTAGTACTGGTCACCGCCGCGGCAAGATTAGTGGTGTCTGAGAGGGGTGAGAGCTTATCACCAAAATAAGCCCCAGATATTATCGCGCCGGCACTTATTCCTAGAGACAGATTGAGTGTGGCGGCAATACTCATTAAGCCTATACCCAAGGTGCCAGCCACTGTCCATGAGCTACCAATGCTAAATCCCACCAGCGCACAGACCACACAGGCAGTCATGTAGAAATAGTCCGGAGACATTAATTGCACGCCGTAATAAATCATGGTGGGCACTGTACCTGACAGCATCCAGCTACCGATTAATGCGCCAACCATCAGCAGAATGAGTATGGCCTGCATTGACACGCTGATTGTGGTGATCATGCTGCGCTCAATCTCCTTCCAGGTTTGGCCATTCTTAATGCCAATAATAGCGGCCACCGATGCAGCGAGCATTAAGGCAACCTGATTGGGACCGGCGGAGTCATTACCGAAGACATACACCAGGCCACCGAGCATGGTGACGAGCACAAATACCGGCACTAGGGCATCGAGAAGAGTGGGTTTTGTTATTATTCTACTCATAGTGATATGGGTTCTTTTAATTGGATTTTAGTCAATAGGTTAATGTTAGCAGGCAAGTTGGCAGTCGCAGCATTATCTCAAGAATTTACTGGATAATACAATGTGGCTAAGAGTCTTTTCGACGCCATCGAGTGATGCGATAAGGTCGATGATTTTATCTAATGCCTCCGTGGTTTCTTCGGTGATCTGTGCAATCAGGTCGTAGTGACCACTAATAGAGCAAAGCATATCCAGTTGGTGATGTTTGGCCAGCTGCCGAACAACCTCGTTGATCTTTTTGGGTACCGCAGAAATCATAATGTAGGCGCTTACGCGCTGCTGTTCGTAGTGGGGGTTAACCTTAATAGTATAGCCTTGAATCACCCCTTTACGTTCCAATCGTTCCATGGTTTGTTGAACAGTGGAGCGACTCAATCCCATTTCTTTAGCCAGATCCGAGACTGAACGCCGACTGTTTTCCCGCAGTAGTTTGAGGAGTTTTTGTTCTTTAGTCATAACAAATCGCTTAAATTGTTATCAAAGTGATAATTAATAATACACAATTTGTTAAGTCTGACAATACAAAGTGGCAGTTTATGAGCATATTATAACGATCTAACGGTATTTTAATAAATAGGTGCTCCATGACTAAACTAGCGGTAAGGCAATGTGAGTCTGGCGGTCTGGGTTCCAGGCGATTAAGCGCCGAAAACGCTATCCGACATCAGGTTGCCCATTGCAGCCCGCAGGTTAAAAAATATAGCGGCCCGGTATTATTGATGTCTGAGCAACGCCTGCGAAGTAATGTACGTGGTTTTATGGCGGCAATGCCGCGAGTGCGGCCGCACTTTGCAGTAAAAGCTAATCCGGATGCCGAGATTCTGCGGATTTTTAAGGAAGAGGGCACCTACTTTGAGATTGCTTCCATGGCAGAGCTAGAGGCGATGATTGAGTTGGGAGTGGATGTTGAGACTGTCTTTTACTCCAACCCAATTAAATCACCCGCAGCGATACAACATGCTGCTGGCAATGGCGTTAAGTGGTTCGCCGTTGATACCCCTGAAGAAATCATAAAGATTGCAGCTATCAAACAGGATGCGAAGCTCTATCTTCGAATTGAAGTCAGTAACGAAGGTTCGGCCTGGCCTCTGGCTGGCAAGTTTGGCGCAAGCCCCAAAGGGGTGGATGCCTTAATCAAGACAGCCAAAAAACAGGATGTTCAGATTGCCGGAGTAACCTTTCATGTGGGCTCTCAGTGCACCAATGTCAATAATTGGGTGGAAGGCATTCGCTCGGCCAAACGTGTTTTTAAAAAACTGCATGACAACGGCTTCTCCCCTGAACTATTAAATTTGGGAGGCGGCTATCCACTTCAGTTCACGGGTGATGAACCGACCATTGAAGAGATTGCTCTGGTGATTAATCAGGAGCTACTCTCTATTCCCGACTCTATTCGGGTCATGGCTGAACCGGGACGCTATTTTGTTGGCTCTGCTGGTTGCCTGATTTCTCAGGTCATTGGCTTGGCAACTCGAGATGATCACCGATGGATGTATTTGGATACTGGAGTTTACGGCGGTCTGATGGAATTAGCTGAGGGCTTTCCTTTTATTATGGTTAGCCGAAGAACGGGCGAACCAGCGATATGGACTATGGCGGGACCCACCTGTGATTCGATTGATGTATTAGGCAAATACAGCCTACCGCGCAACACCGAGGTAGAGGATCTAATTTTTATGCCAAATCTTGGGGCCTACTGTACTCCCTGCGCCTCTACTTTTAATGGTTTCCCCGCGCCGCGAATGACCATGGTAGCATAAAGCGATTAATTCAAGGATGGAGTATTCGTATGATTAAGACCGCAGCAAAATACCTGTTGGGTTGTTTGTCCGTGGTCCTTATGGGGGGCTATCTGTGGTTTTGGGGCTCCCCGGTCGGTGTCAATAATTATATTAATAAATTCAGTATTCAGATGTTGATGGAGTCGCCGGAACTTATCACTTCACTGGGTTTTATTGATAATAGCATTATTGATTTCCACAGTGGAAAGCTCGACTCATATACCGCAGAGGCCGATGAAAGGGCCACTGCGCTGCTCCGTGATGCGCGCGAGGGCTTGAACGGCTATGGCCCTGAGGGCTTGACTGGCCAGGAGCTATTGAGTTGGGAAATTAGCGCTTGGTTTTTAGATGATCAGTTGCGTGTGGCAGGGCACCAGTACGGCGGCTATAGGGTTAACCAGATATCTGGTGTCATTGTTAGTCTGCCGCAGTTTCTAACTGACAAGCACAATATTATTAGTGAAAAAAGCGTAGACCGCTATATTTCACGCCTTCACGAGTTTGCTCGGGTGATTGATGAGGTCAGAGTACGGGTGATTGATGATCGTGATCACGGCACTGTTCCCCCGGATTTCATTATTGAAAAAGCGCTTCTGGGCATGCACAATTTTGCCGATGATGGCGCGGATTCCAATCCGTTAGTGTCAACGCTATCGTCTAAGCTGGCGGCGCTTGATAGTATGACTCAAGCACGTAAAGACGCCCTACTGGCTGAAGTTCGCGCGGTGGTAGATGAAAAAATCATTCCCGGTTATGAGGATATGATTGCCTTGTTTCACGAGTTACTGTTAATCACCAACCATGATGCAGGAATTTGGAGGCTATCGAACGGCGCCACCATATATCGGGATGCCTTACAGTCAAACAACTCCACTACGTTGAGTGCCAAACAGATCCATCAACTGGGCCTGTCTGAGGTCGCCCGTATAGAAATTGATATGGATCTTATACTGGTTGGTGCGGGTCTTACCAAAGGCTCATTAGTTGAGCGGGTCCAGCATTTGATGAGGCTGCCTGAACATAATTTTGCCGACACTAGCGAGGGCCGTGTTGCGCAGATAGCCTATCTCAATGAGATCAATGGTAGGTTAATGGCTAAGGTGAGTGACTACTTCATTAACATTCCACTACAGCCTCTCGAAATAGTGCGGGTTCCTGAATATGCACAGGACTCATCGCCCGGTGGATACTATATGCCCCCAGCCCTAGATGGGTCTGTGCCCGGGCGCTTTTATATCAATCAGAAAAATACCACCGACAATCCGCGCTGGACACTACCGACGTTGATGTATCACGAGGGCGCTCCCGGCCATCATTTTCAGATCTCCTCCGCTCAGCTAATAGACAATGTGCCTTTTTTACGCACAGTGGGACTTTTTAGTGGTTATATTGAGGGCTGGGCGCTGTATTCAGAGCGCCTAGCTGCAGTGGATATGGGTATGTATGACAATTATGCCCTTGGTGATCTCGGACGCCTGCAGGCTGAGATGTTCCGTGCCGTAAGGCTGGTTGTTGATACTGGTATGCACGACAAGCGTTGGAGTCGCGAGCAGGCGATCACCTACATGCTTGATAAGACAGGTATGACTGAAGCAGAAGTGGTTCGTGAAATTGAGCGCTATGTAGTCTGGCCTGGGCAGGCCACTGCCTACAAGGTCGGGCAATTAGCGATCCTAAAGATTCGTAGCCTGGCCGAGCGGGAACTGGGCGAAAAGTTTGATATTAAACAGTTTCATGAAGTGATTTTATCGAACGGCGCCATGCCTTTGGACATTCTAGAATCAACAATTATTGACTGGGTCGCCTCTCAAAAATAAAGCCTTTGCAACCCTCAGGGCGGTCTTAACGATCGGGCTGAGGGCGTTCATAGCGAGTTAACGCTTTTATGACCGCTGAGGTGTTTTACCATCACTGATTGCTCTTAATAGCTGATGGCTCTTAATGGCTGAGGGCGTTCATAGCGAGTTAACGCTTTTATGACCGCTGAGGTGTTTTACCATCACTGATTGCTCTTAATAGCTGATGGCTCTTAATGGCTGATGGCTCTTAATGGCTGAGGGCTCTAAATAGCTGCGGGCTCGGCTTCTTCTAGGGAACTATCCTAAATAGTTGGAGTGTTTTTAGGCTTCCGTGTCAGATTTCCAGCGCACCATATTTTTGGTCTTCATTCTATTCATAAACAGCTTATATTTGCTTTGCTCTTCTTTCCATTCTGCTAACCACTGATCACCTGTGCGTTCCGCATCAATGAATACGGCATTGGTAATCATAATGGGTATCAAGATCGTCAAATGAACAATGACACTGATCTGTGTGCTGTAACCCAGCCAGCCTAAGTAATAGGTAGCAATAAATCCAAATGTAATACTCCAAATCGTAAATAGCACCAACATAAAGTACGACTGCAGGGTGTTGTCTGGAATGAATCTCAATGGATTGACTTTTACATCCATCACCTTTCGCCAAAGGTTAACCACCCACATTACTGATCGTCTAAAAATATTTGGTTTGTTCATTTCCCGCTCCATTATTACTGTTTTTATAAACCTATAGCTCACGTTAATACAGTGTATCATCAAATAGAAGGCAGGATGACTATGACTTAAATAATGGACTAATGTAGCGCTCGTTCAATCCAATTTTGAAGTCCAGTAGTATAAAATCTATGCCAATTAGCGATCGTTTACTCAAATACTTTAATCGAAAGAAATCAGACTCTACTGATAAAAATCATACCCGTTATAGAAATGACATCTGCAACCATTGGGATTTAGATTATATGTCGGCGGAAGACATTGACAAGCTCCTTGAAGAGGGTAATGTCGAGACTGCGGTAGTTCGCAGGAAGAAGGATAGGTAACCGGCGGTTAGGTCAAATACCCACCCTCTTCTACCCCACCCGAGGGAACCTGCTGAGTCCTTGTGATTGTTACTCTTCGTGCCCAGATACATTAAACGGGTATTTAGAAGCCTTCCTAGCTATGCACCATCATTGCCTCTTCTGACATGATCTGAGATAGTAGATTCATCACCGAACAGGCTCTTCTCTATGAAATATACGCTTTTTTCTACACCCATACTGAGTCCCATACTGCGTGTCATATCTATGATCATCTTAAAAATTATTGGATGGCGGGTTACTGGATCGCTCCCAGAAAGCCAACGCAAGTATGTACTCATAGTGGCTCCGCATACTTCAAACTGGGATTTCATATTGTTTGTTTTGACTGTATCAGTATTGCGTCTAAAACCCAGTGTGCTTGTAAAAAGCACTCTATTTGTAGGCCCTATGAGCTGGTTGTTGCGTTATTGCGGGGCTATTCCAGTGAACCGCACTCAGGCAAGTTCTTTAGTTACCTACATAGCCAGTATCTATAGAGCGCGTGAGGAATTCGTGTTAATTATCACTCCTGAGGGCACACGCAGCCCAAACCCTAATTGGAAGCATGGGTTTCACCATGTCGCAACACAAGCTCAGGTACCTATCCTCATTGTTTATGTGGACAGTTGTATAAAGACCATTGGAATAGAGGGGTTGTTACAACCATCTGAGGATGTAGATGAAGATCTACGTCAAATCAAAAAGTTTTTTGACACCAAAACTGGCCTAAAAGCAAAAAATTATGCCTCCTAAGCGCAGCCTATTAGCCTTCACAAAGTCCATATGAGTCACATCTTCTGTCACTCATACGGCTAGAATAGTGCTTTCATATCGAACCCAATCTCAGAAAGATTTAGAGACCATGGGGCGTCCCTAGACCCGCCTTCTCGAACGCCTCGTACAATCTATAGGAATTTACAATAGTTGGGTCATTGATTTATTGTTTTTACTATAGGCAAAGAGAACAATACCATTAAAAATATTCTTATCGCTGTACTTATGCTCTTAGCTGCACTGTCTTTTGCCGGTCATCATGAGGCTACCGAAAATCAGATTATTTTTACTATCAAAGCAGATGTTGTGGAGAATCATGCTGCTGCTAATCGGCAAATACAGGCATATTCAACAGCGGCTCCAGATTACATTGAAAAGTACGCCACAGTAATTAGAGATAAAGGTGAGGTCCTCAGAAAAGGCACTAATAATTGGACATGCATGGCCATGAACTCCCGACCCTTCCCTAAAAATGGGTGGAAGGATGCTCACGAGGCTATGCCCGGGTGCGCAGATTCTGAAGGGCTGAAGTGGATGAATTTAGCGATGAATAGTGCAAAACCAGAGCTGGAAAGAGATGCCTATATATGGATGTTGCGTGGTGATGTGGGCGAAGATAATACTAAAATGGATGTCTTGCATAAGAAAGACTCAACCCTTGAGCAATGGATTGAATCGGGCGCCCACTTAACGTTAATGCCTAAAGATCCAGCATCAGTTGATAAGTTTCATGCTGATTTGAGAAAAGGTGAGCCCTATGTGATGATGCCCGATTCGGACTATGTTCATCTAATGATTCCATTAGTTGGCTACTATAAATATCAACCGAATTCCGCGCCAACAAGATAGAATTATTGAAAATATAACTGACTTTTAGAACCCTTCACAATAATTAGCGGCGCGCATGATCTAAAGTCCCCGAATTCTCCGCGGACTTTAGATCGTCATGGATGGGTAATGTGAGTTAAGCCTGAAATATTGTCGGTTGAAAATCTATTGTTCAGCGTTTACTCGGACTATCTTAAGTTAAAAAATTTTGGATATAGAGATTGATCTGTAATTCTCTTTCGACGTTTCAGAATGGCTTTACACTTAAAAATAGGGTCTTTTATATGAATAATCTTGTTATAGCCGTCTTTCCTATAAAGTCAGGAAAGACTCAAGCAATGACTAATTTACTCTTAGAAATTCTCCCAGATACACGCTCGTATAAAGGCTGCCTTAGTTTAGAGCTCTACTTAAATGACACTACTAATATCTATACCTTGATTGAGGACTGGGACAGTTTGGAAGATTACAGCCAATATGTTGAGTGGCGAAAGTCTACTGGCCTATTCGAATTGTTCGACGCTTTAATCATTGGCGGGGCAGCTGGCATACAGATGCATCAGCATGGTAAGAGCATTGCGAATTACTAAGACCCAAGCTTGATCAGTTCGTTAGCTATCGATAGAAATTGACTGCCTGAGCGCAGGGAAAATAAAGCACTCGCCATCTGATCAATTCAATTTATTTCAGCGACTCGTTGATCTGTTGCAGCGTTTCTAATGGCGTCTCTGACTGGGTAATGGGTCGTCCAATCACTAGGTAATCACTCCCCAGAGCAACTGCATCCGCAGGGCTCACAATCCGGCGCTGATCGTCAGCAACACTAGCAGCTAAGCGTATTCCAGGGGTGACTAGTTTAAAGTCAGCGCCCAGACTGGCTTTAAGTGCCTCGGCTTCTTGAGCAGAGCATACGACACCATCGAAACCACATTTTTGACTGAGGTGGGCCAGATGCATTACCTGATCACTCGGACTGCGCTGCACACCAACTTCCAATAAATCAGCCTCCTCCATACTAGTTAGCACGGTTACGGCAATCAGCTGCATATCGCCGCCCTGTTCGTTCAGGGCCTCTTTAGCTGCTGTCATCATGCGTCGGCCCCCAGAGGCATGCACATTGGCCATCCATACGCCGAGATCAGCCGCTGCCTTTATGGCCTTGGCCACGGTATTGGGAATATCGTGGAATTTAAGATCGAGGAATACATCGAAGTTACGATCAATCAAGGCCTTAACTAACTCTGGCCCAGCTGCCGTAAAAAGCTCTTTACCCACCTTGAGCCTACACTCGGAAGGGCCAATTTGATCTGCGAACAAAAGCGCTTCCTGCTGATTATCAAAATCCAGGGCAACAATGACGCGAGAGGTGGAGGCTGTCATATATTGGCTAATCCTTTTGGGTGACGCGAGCCAACTTGCGACGATAAGAGGCGATAATTAATGCGCTGGAAAAAAGGCCCAGTACAGTACCTGCGGCTAAGAAAATAATAAGCCATAGCCCCACACTTATTTCAGGACTATTCAAGAGTACAAAATTGACGCTAAGGGGTAGACTATTCTTCAGGGCGAAGACAGCTCCCAAAAGCACCAAAGCCAGGACAAGTATGCATTTTAGCAATAACCATAGAGCCCGCATTAATGCCTCCGTTTTATAATATTATTGGTTGCGACCATTGTACCTGCTGACAATCACCCGATCCAAATTACATGCTATCTTTTGTTAACAAGCGCCGCTTAACTTCATCGATGCTAAACTTGTCTACCAATGTAACAAATGTTACCACAACCGATAAGGAAGCTCCTGTGATGAAAACTCTCCCTCTCACCGTTTGTGCAGTAGCATTTATTCTAGGCTCTCTTAGCGTCCAAGCACAGGTAATTGATCGAACAATTATTACATCAGGAACAGGTGAGGTATCTGCCGAGCCCAATATGGCAGAGATTAACCTGCAACTGGAAGCCATTAATCTTGATGGTAATAGAGCAAAGTCTGATGTCGATGAACGGTTTAATCGCTTTTTAACCGCGATTATACGTCTCGACCTAGACGACAGCAACGTGGTTGCCTTAACACTGAAACTTACCCCAAACTATGAATATCGCAAACAGATACCAGTTTTTACAGGCTACCGCGCCTCCCGAAATGTTGCTGTTACCCTCGAACGATTAGATCTACTCAACCAGCTAATGGACATTGCCCTAGCCTCAGGTGTTGACCATATAGGGCGTATTCAGCTGATGGTGACTGACGAAGAAAAATACCAGGGCCTAGCACAACAACGTGCCATTGCAGATTCTAAGCAAAAGGCCACTATATTAGCCAAGGCCTATGGCGCGACGCTGGGCCCTATAAAACAAATTCAATATAAGGGCGCAGCAAGCCACTTACCTCAACCACAATATAGACTCGCGAGCATGAGCCGCAGCGCGATGCAAGACGAGGCTCCAGGGAGATACATTCACGATCAGCTTCGGTTTAATGATCATATCAATGTTATCTTCGAATTAATTGTTAAAAATTGAGGGCCTACTAACGACTATTTAAAAAGACGGCCAAAAAAAAGCCACAGAGATCTCCATGGCGTTTTTTTATATTAGGTCCAACAATTTACACTTAACTCGCGTCTGGCGTCTCTGTCGGTTCTGGAGCGGCTTCAACTGCAACTTCTGGAGCGGCTTCAACTGCAACTTCTGGAGCGGCTTCAACTGCAACTTCTGGAGCGGCTTCAACTGCAACTTCTGGAGCGGCTTCTTTCTTAGAAGCACCAAAACGCTTGTTAAAGCGATCGATTCGACCACCAGTATCAGCAACTTTCTGCTTGCCGGTATAAAACGGGTGACATGCCGAACAAACATCTAAGTAGATGCTTTCAGCGCGTGTTGAACCAACTGTAATAACGTTGCCGCAGCTACAAGTAGCCACTAGTTCGTTATAGTTTGGGTGAATCTCAGTTTTCATCATATACTCCAATTCGCGAGCCGCCACCCTGTCGTTGAACTGGTAAACTACTCATCAATCACTAACAATAAGTATCTCAGTTCCCGCAAAGCACGGTAGGCCATTTCCAAAGAGCGCGGATTCTAGCAGACATTAACCTGGTTACAAAAGGAATTCTCATATTTTTATGGTTGATCTAACGCCTGTAATTGTACGTGTTGCGGTGCCCTCACCACTGCGCCGACTGTTTGACTATTTAGTTCCGGCCGAGACAGTCAAAAATGCGCCGGCAAGCGCTCTGCAACCGGGCTGTCGAGTCAGGGTGACCTTTGGTCGTCGTGAGGTCACTGGGCTGATTATTGAATGCGTTGACACCAGCACCTTCGAACTTGAAAAGCTCAAATCCGTCATCCAACTAATCGATGTGGAGCCTCTGCTGCCCGCTTCATTGTTTCGTTTATTTATTTGGGCATCGAGGTATTACCAACATCCCATTGGCGATGCTTTATTTAGTACCCTGCCCACATTATTACGCAAGGGTGCGTTGCCACCAGAGCAGGGCCAGAAATGCTGGCAGTTGAGCACATTCGGGAAGGGCTTGGGGCTAGACTCGCTCAAACAGGCGCCCAGACAGCGGGCCGTCGTAGATAAGCTGTTAGCAGAGGGTGTCGTCAGTGACAAACAGCTAGTTGCATTATTTTCTCGTGCTGTATTAAAGCCGTTGGAGGAGAAACTGCTGATAGAGCCTATGGTCCAATCCATACCTGAGATTGCTTTAGAGGAACTGCTCAGGCAGGATAATCTCAAACTGTATCCATCACAAAAGCAAGCATTTGAGGCTATTGATCACCACCACTTTAACTGCTCTTTGCTGGACGGCGTGACCGGTAGCGGCAAAACCGAGATTTACCTTCAGTCGATAGAGAAAACCCTACGTTATGACCGCCAGGCCCTGGTACTTATTCCAGAGATAAGCCTAACCCCTCAGACCGAGAAGCGCTTTCGTGATCGCTTTCAGGTTCCCATAGTGACTTTGCATTCAGGGCTTACAGACAAGCAGCGGCTTAACGGCTGGATGCAGGCGCGCTCCGGTCAAGCTAAAATTATTCTTGGCACTAGATCGGCCATATTTACGCCACTGAAAGCACCCGGGCTGATTATTCTTGACGAGGAGCATGATCAGTCCTACAAGCAGCAGGAAGGGTTTCGATATTCGGCACGGGATCTCGCGGTAATTCGTGCGCAACAAGAAAACATCCCGATCATTCTGGGCTCTGCTACGCCGTCGCTGGAATCATTAAATAACTGCCATGCGGGTCGTTACCAACATCTGGTACTCAGCACTCGGGCCGGCAATGCAGTGCAACCCGACTGGCAGGTTATCGACCTCAAAACGGAGCGCTCCAATGCAGGGATAGCCGCCACAACGTTAACAGCCATTGATCAGACATTGAAAAACAACCATCAGGTATTGGTATTCCTAAATCGTCGGGGTTTTGCTCCGGCCATGATTTGCCATCAATGTGGTTGGACGGCGGAATGTCAGCACTGTGATTCGAGGCTGACAGTGCATCGCGCGCGTGGCAGGTTAATTTGCCATCACTGCGATTATCAGCAACGCGTCCCGCAGCAATGCCCCAGCTGTCAGAGTCGGGAGCTCGTTGCCGCAGGCGAAGGCACCGAGCGCAGCGAGGCCTTTTTACAGGAGTATTTCCCAGACACTACGGTCTTGCGGGTAGATCGCGACAGTACGCGCAAAAAAGGGGCTATGCAGGAAGTTTTTGATACCGCTGATAGCGGAGAGTCATGTATTTTAGTCGGCACGCAGATGTTGGCCAAGGGCCATCATTTTGAAAACGTCACCTTGGTCGCAGTGTTAGATGCCGACAGCGGTTTGTTTAGCCCCGACTTTCGCAGCCATGAACGCATGGGGCAGCTGTTAACTCAGGTAGCGGGACGAAGCGGCAGAGGCGTCGCGAGGGGGCGAGTCATTGTGCAAACTCATCAACCCGACCACCCATTACTGGCGCTATTAATTGCTCAGGGTTACGGGCACTTTGCCAGTCAGTTACTGCCCCAAAGACAGCTTTCGCAGCTACCACCTTTTCGGTATATGGCTGTCATTCGGGCTGAATCTAAGCGCCCCGACGAGGCCGAGGCTTTTCTGCGATTGGCTCGCAAGATCGCTGAGAAACTGCGGGCGCCAACTCCTGCTTTAAGCTATCTGGGTCCTCTACCTGCACTGATGGAGAAACGTGCTGGGCGATTTAGATATGTACTGCAGATTGATTCCGATCAGCGGGCTGCACTGCAAACACTGCTGTCCACTTTGGCTGTCGAGCTGGAGAATCACAAAGACTCGCGGCGCCTGCGCTGGTCTATTGAGGTAGATCCTCAAGAACTCTAAAAAAACGCAACAAGTGCTTTAGCTCATTCGCTCATTCACCTACAATTCACTTTCTGACTAGGATAATGCTATATGGCACGAGATCACGCAAAAAAATCTGCAACCCGCTACCGTAAACCATCAGCTGCCAAACCAACATCATCCCGACCTGCCTTTATTTCAGGTTTGATTGTCGGTGCTCTGTGTATGCATTTTGTACCCGCACTGCTCGAGCCGAGTCCCAGCGATCCAATCACTGAAACTGAAAATGAGCATCAGTCTAAGCTGTCGGTTCTGAAATTTGATTTTTATACTCTACTGAAGGATTCCGAGATTATTGTCCCAGACGACAACCAACCTAACGAGAGCAAAAGTCAGCTGGAAACAGACTATATATACCTACTCCAAGCGGGCTCTTTCATAAACACAAGGGACGCGGAAAGTCTGAAAATTGAGTTGCTATTGCTTAACCTCACCGCAAATATTGAAACCTTTGAACTGGACACGGGCGCGACTGTAAATCGCGTTCTGGTTGGGCCTTTCGCTAGCAGGGCCAAAACAGCTCCAGCGAAAAAAAAACTGGCTGAAAATAATATCAACAGCATCTTATTGAAACGTAAGCTATAGACTGAATAGCGTTCTGGGTCGGGCCCATTCAATACCATCTTCGCACTACCGACCCTCAGACCGTTTTATAGATAGGCGTCGTATTCCATCAGGGTGACACGGCTATCGAATTCATGCTTTTCCATGCGCTTGGACATGGCAAAAGTTCTCTGCAATTCCTCGCCCAGATAGTCCCGAATAAACGCTGACTTCTCAAAGATCCCCAAGGCATCATTCCAAAACTGTGGCAGCACCGCTGCTGCATCACCGGCGTCACCCAGCACAGGATCGGGCGCAGTCAGTTTGTTTTCAATCCCGTAAAGCGCGCCGGCAAGCATAGCAGCCACGGTCAAATAGACGTTAGCATCAGCCCCAGCAACGCGGTGCTCAATGCGCATAGCGTTACTGTCGCCCCCAGGAATACGGATCGCCGTGGTACGATTTTCATAGCCCCAATTAGGTGCCAAAGGCGCATAGCAGCCCGGGACCATTCGGCGATAGGAATTAATATTGGGTGCAAAAATAGCCATACTCTCGGACATGGTGTCGAGGCAGCCAGCCACTGCATGTTTAAGTAGGTCTGAGCCTGTTTCAGTGCCATCAGCAAATACATTATTGCCATCGGCGTCGATCAGGCTAAAGTGGATATGCATGCCATTACCTACCTGCTCGGCAAAGGGTTTGGCCATAAATGTCGCCACCCGATTGTGGCTTCTTGTCACATTGCGAATAGCCCGTTTTAACATGCTGCTCTGATCACAGGCACGCATGGCGCTGTCTTGATGATAGAGATTAATCTCAAACTGGGAGGGTCCAAATTCGGAAATCAATGTGTCTACCGGCAGATTTTGAATTTTAGCCGTGTCGG
>Ga0209091_10002841_pt1 | contig 14291 bp, 14 predicted proteins | sample ArcticOcean_MG_C_6_FD_187438 | JGI IMG/M metagenome (GOLD analysis project Ga0209091, IMG submission 187438) | Marine microbial communities from western Arctic Ocean - ArcticOcean_MG_CB8_128 (SPAdes) (version 2) | ecosystem: Environmental > Aquatic > Marine > Oceanic | place: Arctic Ocean...
AGATAGTAGTGGATGTTCAGATTCTCAGAAAGATACTGATGGTGATGGTGTAACGGATGATGTGGATACTTGTGAGGATACTCCTGAAGGTGTTACGGTAGATGAGAGTGGGTGCGCTGTAACTTTCATTTATCTCGATGAAAATGAAGTTACTGTAAAAGCCACTGAGTATGCTGTGATTGGTGAAAGTTATGAATTAGATGAAGTTAGTTATATAGTAGTTGACCGTGAAATGCTGATATCTTTGTTTCAAAACGGAGAGGATCTTACTAAAGTGGTGACGAGTCGTGTGACGAGTTTAGGTGGCTTCCTTTCAAGTATTTTTTGTACTACGTCTACCTGTGAAAATATTGACTTCAATCAAGATATTAGCTCTTGGGATGTGAGTAATGTTACTGACTTATCAAATTTGTTTATGAGCACTAATTTCAACCAAGACATTAGTAATTGGAATGTGAGTAATGTCATTGTTATAAGTAATATGTTTTATCAAGCTGAATCTTTCAACCAAGATATTAGTAATTGGGATATGGGTAATGTGGAATCTTTTGAGTATATGTTTTCTCAAACTGAATCTTTCAACCAAGATATAAGCAATTGGGATGTGAGTAATGCATATAGTCTTGCAAGCATGTTTAGAGGGGCTACTTCTTTCAATCAAGATTTAAGCTCTTGGAATGTCAGTAATGTTACTAACTGCGATTTTTTCAGTTCAGGAGCAACCGCTTATACATTACCTAAACCTAACTTTACTATAAACTGTAGGGAATAATAATGTCATCAGAAAGATTAATTAAAACAACAATTATGAAACACGTCAAACACCTCCTCTTCTTAAGTAATCTTTGTTCACTCGTGTTGTTTACCAATTGTATTGAAGATGAGGAACCAGAAACAACTCCTATAACCACAGGATTATCTGAAAATCAAGACTTATTAATTGGCTAGTTGATGATGAGGGCATGGTTGAAGCGCTCTTGGATGTCGATATCCAGGTGTTATATTCTTTTTATTCTAATAATTCTTTTAGGGTGACTGCAACCTCAAATTATGAAGGGGAAAATGTAGAAGAAGTACTTGAGGGTAGTTATTCTTTTGATGAAGCTGATTTATCAGGAATGACCTTAAAATTAGAATTATTTGATCCTGATTTTCCCAACGAAGAACCCATTGCAGATCCGTTTAGAATTATTTCGATAAGCAATAAGAGAATGTCTGCAATAGAAGGAAAAGAGGAGTATTTTGTAATCGAAAATGAAATTGAAACAATTGTAACCGACGAATTGATGCCAGGTGTAAGTAAATTAGAATTTATTAAGCAATGATTTACTTCTTATCTTTAAAATCGTTTCTTCCAACATAGTCTTTGGCATCCTTGTAGAAGGGGATTATTCCCATTATCCATAGACCTAATATAAGGCTTTATATAGCATTCTCTTTTCCTTCTAAATAAGAATTACAATTCTATACTAATACGTCTTCACAATAGCTTTAAAGCTTGTCTATGGAGAGGTTGTATTAGCTCTTCTAATGTACTAATTTAAAGATAAAAGAATAACTACTACCTAGTGTAAAAAGGAGGATTAAACTCTCTCTGATATACCTCCTCTACCTTCTCACTGATCTCTGATATGATGTCTTCTGAATCAATCTCTACCTTTGAATATTCTCTGTATCTAGCCTTTAATCTTGAATAGTATTCATCACTAGTAAAAGCATTTCTCGCTTTAAGATCTTTAATCATGTTATCTATATAATCAAAGCCTTTCGTTCTCGCTAAATGAACTAACAGTTCCTTATCAAAGTCTTTAGGAGATTTAATGTTATGAGTATCGAGCACTATTTCTTTACTTGGTTTCTTCTCAATTCTGTTGTAGAAGTTATACCATTCCTCAACTAGCCTACTGTACATAGAATCTCCATGTAAATCTTGCATAGTTATCTTATCCAGTTTAAGGTATTTTTTGACTGATAGGTTCAATTCCATCTCATATCTAAGTACATTTTTATTCTGAAATTCTAATGGAATCTGTAACTGTGTTTTCTTAGCCTCTATAACTTTATCATAGAATAAAAGCTTTTTTGATTTTTGACGGTAGTCAATAGAATGTGGATTTTCTAATCTATTAAATCTCTTAAGATTACCTAAATAGTCATAGTAAATATTAGGTTTATAAGTAGTGATGAAATTGGTTGATAAATCTATTCTTGTAACTCTACAGAGATTAACATCTAGGTTTAAATCATCAGATAATTTCTCAATGGCTTCTGAGGTAGTCTTTTGTGAAAGAGTTTGGAAGTTATTTCCATAATAATATTTGGGTAAACTTCCTTTAATAGTTAATTCTCCTTCTCGGACACAGACCCTTAAATTATCTAAGTTTCCATAAGTACAAGTAGAGCCTCCAGAGAATTCCACATCACTAACTTCATTTAACTTATAGATGATCTCATCTGTATTTGGTCGATCATTATCTACAAAGTTATAGCAAAGGTGTAATGTATCGTACATCTATAAATTGATAAAAATTGTCAAGTAGTATTGGTTACTATAAAGCATCTGATCTGCCTATGTTTAAAAGATCCGATTTTATAAATCTTTTTTGATCTCCTAATATCATAAATGGGACTACTTCCTTGGCAACTAATTTATCAAGTGTCGGTTTTGATATTTTTAAAAACTGAGCTGCTTCACTTCTTGTTAAAACTTCCTCTTGAGAGGATAATATATCTTTTAATTCTGAGGCTAATTCCTTCTTGATCTCATATTTGAGAGTTTCGAATCCTTCTGTAGTTAAAGTAGTTGTAAACATATTATTTATTAAACATTTAATTAAAAAATTTACTTTTATCCAAAATAAATGACCTCAAAAAGGATCGCTTTAGACTGGATTTAGCAAAACTTGTTAATACACAATGAAATGTCTCTCCTGAGAAAAAATCACTCAGGATAGAACAAAATATGACAAAAACTGGTAGTTTGGGAAGTGTTAAAGCCGTTAAAGGATAAAATGAGAGAGAAAAAGATATTTACCACAGCTCCTACAACAGTAGGCATTAAAAAAGACACCTAAAATACTGATTATCAGTAATTTAAGTAGTTTTAGTGTAGTCCTGAAGGGAATCTAAATCTTGTCTATCCAGTTCTCCAAAGGTATGAAATTGACTTAAAAAAACATCTTCAAAGCTCACGCGTTGTTTTAATATTGATTTGGTAGCCTCATCTAAATTTTGATTTTTCAGAATAAAGCCTCCGGGTAGGGATCACAGGTTTATTCCTTTTAATTTTAGGATTAATACTTTGATTTTTTGATCCTCAAAACCGAAAATTACGCAATCTACGGAGTGGCCTGGAATATAATGATCTACAGCTGTGGATATTTGATTTAATTGGTCAGTAATTAGGTTCATAAATGACAAGTTTCGGACTTCAGAAAGTCAATATGTAAATCAAAAGCCAGCTTGCGGTAAACATTTAAGGCATGGTAGTTTTCCATTTTTCATCATAAATCCGGTTTAATATAGGACAATATAATTAAAATTCGAGTTTTGTTTGATATGGGTATCTTAAACAGATTTCGATTACTGCCAAGTTTCTAGTAATTGATCTTTGTGCTGGACGATATTTTTTATGGCGATGTCAATTTCTCTTTTATGTGTTCTAAAAACTAGGACACATAACCGAATGACAAATCGGTTTTCGATCATTGTACTGGAGAGAAAGATCTGACCCTCTTGCTGAATATTTTGAATTAACTCTTTGTTAAAGTCATTATTCTCGCCCCCATCCATAGGGTACCAAAAGGTAGTAATGGTGAGTTGAGGAGGGCCACTTGATTGAAATCCACAAGCCAATATTTGTTCATAAAAATATTTTGAAAGAATTAATTTTTCATTTAAAGCAGCTCTGAAAGGAGCAATACCATGTATTTTCAGGGGTAACCACATCCTTAACCCTCTAAAGGGTCTGGTCAATTCGATGGATAAATCGGCAGGAGATACATTCATATCATTGATTTCGAAATCTTGAAAATAAGCCGCGGTATCACTGAAAGTCTTTTTCATATCCGCTCCATTTTTGATCAATATAACTCCAGAGCCGTAAGGGAGGAACAGACTCTTGTGAGGGTCCAAGACTATTGAATCTGCAGCTTCAATACCCTTTAATAATTTTTTTCCTGTCGAAGTTAATAAAAAAAACCCTCCATAAGCCGCATCAACATGGTACCAAATTTTATTTTTTAGAGCAATGGATCCAATGGCTTCAAGAGGGTCGACGGCACCTGTATCCGTAGTCCCAGCTGACGCCACAATCATCCATGGGATACATCCATTAAGTTGGTCTTGCTTAATTTGCTTCTCTAATTGAGCGGGGATCATCCGATAGCCACTGTCAAGTTCGATATAACGGAGGATGACCTCTCCTAAACCTGCCATTTTTAATGCTTTAGTCACACAGTGATGGGTTTGTTTGCCCAAATAAATTACACAATTGACATGATTTTTGGCTTTTAGTTGAGTGACTTCGCGCGCGGTAATTATGGCAGTTAAATTGGCAATGCTTCCACCTGAAGTTAGATTTCCACAAGCTGTTTTCGGATAGCTAACTAAGGAGGAAAGCCATGAAATGACTTGGTTTTCTAAACGCACCGCACCAGGGTTTGCAAAAAAAACACCTGAATATAAATTGGTTATATCAGACCAATAATCTGCCAAGGCGGAGGTATAAACACCACCACCAGGAACATAAGCCATATCAAAGCCTGAAGCGGCATTAATTCCATCATGATCTATTTGATGCGAGGTAAGCCTAACGACTTGAGAAGGATCAGATCCTTCTTCGAGAAAGTCCTCATCCCATAAAGTATTACTTTTATCTGGATTTGAGTAGGCCTTTCCATTAGGTAATTTCTCAAGAAATTTTTCAGTATGCTGGATGATGAGCGTCCTGATGTGTCGTCGTTCCTCCCTATTGGGATCTAGCTGTTTGGCAATTTTTTCTAAAGCGTCAAGGGATTTCATCATCAGAGGAATTAAGAGGGAGGTTCAACAAGATCGATAAGATTGCCATATAAATCAGCAAATACGGCGACTTTACCATGAGGGGTTATTTTTGCAGTTTTGATAATTTCGATGTTCTGTTTCTTGAGGTGATCATAATCACGATCAAAATCATCAGTGTGTAAAAATAAAATTACGCGACCACCAGTCTGATCACCTATCCTAGCCTTTTGAGGATCATTTTTTGCCTTGGCAAAAAGCAAGGAACAATCTGAATGGCCCGGTGGGCGTACCCTGACCCATCTCTTTGAAGTGGATAATTGGGTATCATCAATTAATGTAAAATTGAGTTTTTTTGTATAAAAGGCAATCGCTTCATCATAGTCTCTTACGAGAAGCGTAATTTGGGCAAAGAATTGGTTCATAAGCTTAAAGTTCATGATTTTTTGATAAATGGGTTACCATCAAATAATTTATATTGATTGAATAGGCCATCCAAGCAGCTTTAAGGAATCAAATTTAATTATTTCAATAGTCAAATTTGATTCATCTTCCCACAGTATTAGCTGCTACAAAAAAGGGATAGGAACCCTTCCGATGATTCCATTAACTCAAGTAAAAGGAGATTATTTGTTTCTTAAGTTGTAAAAAGAAGATTTAGGATCTAAATCTAGGGGTGATGAGTCCATTTTATGAATCAAGCGCCTCAGCTGTCTTTGGGAGTTAAAAATTCTTCCCAGGTTAATTCTACTTTTTTTAAAGTCTCATTAAGTAAATACCACATGATGACCATAAGAATGATCATCATAGGGAGTGCAATAATGGGTAAACTTAATAAATTCATCAGTCCGAGCTCCTGATTAAAGGCTTCTGTACCTGGATCACTCACAACAATCCATGTAGCTAAGCAAAAATTAAGAAAAGAGGAAATAAAAAATGTACCTCCTAAAAGGAGTGAACTAAATTGGAATCTTGTATTAAACCATTCGTTTTCAGAGGGCGTGAGTTTTTCTCTTAGCCCCTCAATGTTTAATGTTTCTTCAAAAAATAATTTAAGTAATGGATACTTTGTGTAAGTAGAGATAATTACAGCAACGCCAATGATACCAGGTATAAAGGCTTCTTTTACGGCCAGCCAACTGGCAGAAAAGTGAAATATACCTATGCCACCGGTGAGCAATACGCTAATGAGTCCCAAGACAGAAAAAAAGTTAATTTTCTTATTAAAATATAATTCTGAAAGTCCATAAAATATAGGAAAACTTAAGGCAATCAATAAACCATAAAATGAGCCTAGTGTACTGTCTGAACTGAACTTAGTCAATATAATCGTGGGGATGATGAGGTTACAGACCAGATTAAAAAAAGAGGAGCTTGATTTAGTCATTTTGTTATTTGATGCTAGTTAATTCTATTAAATAATATTTCAGACAGCTCCTTATAAGTTACCAAGAGGTCTAAAATAATCATGATTTCAGGGCTTGATATAAAAAAAGCTATTAGGTAATTTAAAAGAAAAATGATAGGTATAATTTATCGTAATCATTAAACTTTGGGAGTCTGTCATTATTCAAACAATACATCAATTAGAGTGCAGATCCAGGGCGTTCAAAATTTCGGATTTTTTTAAAAGTTAACACAGGGAATTTCTCAATTAAAGCATCAACTCCAATTTCTATGGCATAGGGTTTCCAATCGCTGTGATAATTGGATGGAACGATTTGCCTTAATGGGATACCTTGACTTAATAAGACATAAGCGACCATTTGAATATCTTCTAGTGAAACATCTTCTCCAAATCGAAGAACATTAGCGACCTCCTTTGAATTATTAGTATATTTATTATGTATTTCAAAGCCCAGTTGAGTTAATGTCATGGGTTGTTTAGCCCCATCCTGACGGTTGTAGTATTGAACAAGAACATCAGATCGCAATTGATTGGGTCGAAGTTTATTGATTATGCTGTTTTTATAATTGTCTAATAAATAATCAAAGAATATTGAATCAGCAGGAGTCATCAATATTTTCTGTTGTTTGGGCTTTGCTGTTCTCTTCTCCTCAATAGGAGTCATGGGTAAGGGAGTTTCCTCAAAAGCAACATTGAGTGTATCAATTACTTCTTTTCCCTTTCCTTCCTCTTTTTTTTCTTTGATGACCAGCGTGTCATAGCGGGTGGAATTCGTTGGCAAATAAGTGGGTTCATTGTAGGCGACTAACGTTTCTTCGGTAGGTTGAGGGTCGCCCATGAAATCGATACCAAATAGGACCGAAAAGCCTATAAAGACTATCAATAAATAAAGAAGTGACCGATCAGGAAATTTTTGATTCATTAAACTATTTACTACAAGATAAAATTACGCATTATATAATTAATAGAAAAAAGTCAAGGTTTCCTGTGCCTTGACTTTTTTCTATGATCAGTTTATTATATTAAGACTTACTCTTTAAAGTTAAATCTAAGGCCACTGGAGTAGCAATAAATAGCGATGAATATGTACCAATAATTATACCTACTAAAAGTGCAAATGAGAAGCCTTTAAGCACTTCTCCACCAAATACGAAAAGAATGATCACAACGATTAACGTAGTCAATGAAGTGATGAAAGTTCTACTGATGGTATTGCTTAGAGATTCATTAAATACTTGATAGATTTCAGAACCTGACTTGATGCCCAAATTTTCCCGGATTCTATCAAAGACCACTACCGTATCATTGATTGAATATCCAATAATGGTAAGTATGGCAGCAACAAAAACTTGATCTACCTCAAATGAAATACCCAAGAGATTTGCAATGGCAAAGGATGAGATGACGAATAAAGCATCATGTAAAAGGGCGACAATAGCACCAATACCAAACTGCCATTTCCTAAATCTCACCAAAATGTAAAGGAAAATACAAATCAATGCAATCACAGCAGATTTATAAGATGAGTTTTTGATATCATCTGCAATAGTGGCACCTACTTTAGAAGAGCTACCAATTGAAAAATGGGTGGCATCGACCGCTGCATCATTGGCAATGTAGGTTTGACCTGTAGTAGCTTCTAGTCCTGAAATCAAGGTTGATTTAACAATTTCATCCGCAAGGTCTGTATCGTCATCCGTTAAATAACTGGTCGTGATTTTGATAATTTTATCTGATCCAAAGGTCTTTACTTCAGTTCCTTGTCCATCAAAACTTTCAGTGAGCTGAGTCTTGAGCATGGACGTTTCCATCGCTTGATCAAAGGAGACAACATAGGACCTACCTCCTTTGAAATCCACCCCCATAGAAAGGCCATTAAAGATCATGGCAAGTACCCCTACACTGATGAAAGTACCACTGAAAATATAAGCTATTTTTCTTTTGCTTAGAAAATCAAAATGAAAATGAGTCAAACTGTTCATTGATATTTTATTTGCAAAGCTGATGTTAGATTGATCTCCTTTTTTAGAAAACCATTCAATGACTACCCGCGTAATGAATACGGCAGAAAAGAAAGAGCAAATAATACCAATGATCAGCGTAATGGCAAAACCTTTGACAGGTCCTTGTCCGAGCGTAAAAAGAATGAATCCCACAATCATGGTAGTGACGTTCGCATCTATGATGGAAGAATAGGCTTTCTTATAACCAGAGCTAATGGCCTGTTTTAACCCGGACCCTAATCGTAATTCCTCCTTGATTCTTTCAAAGATTAATACGTTTGCATCGATTGACATACCGATGGTCAATACAATTCCTGCAACACCAGGCAAGGTCAATGAGGCATTTAATTGAGCCAAAATACCTAGAATGAAAAAGACATTCAAAAACAAGGCAAGATTGGCAATTAATCCACCTTTTGAATAATAAAAAACCATGAATACTATTACAATGGCCAAGCCAGCTAGCATTGAATTGATGCCCTGTGCACGAGCGGATTTACCAAGCGTTGGTCCGATGACTACATCTTCGACAATTGTAGTGGGTGCAGGTAGGGCACCTGCCTTAAGAATATTTGCCAAATCTTGCGCCTCATCAATGGTAAAATTACCTGAGATGGATGAATTCCCATTCGGGATTTCTCCCTGAACGGTAGGTGCTGAGTACACAAAATCATCCAATACAATGGCAATTCTTTTACCTATATTATTACCTGTGAGACGCTTCCAAGCTTTCGCACCCACAGCATCCATTTGCATGGAAACAGCAGGCCTTGATCTCTCATCGAGATCTTGCCGCGCATCTATAATAGACTCGCCGGTCAGTGGAGCTTTACCGTTTCTTGATTTTTTGATGGCATACAGTTCAAGAAGTTCAACGGGATCGAGGGCATCTTGCGTATCAATTTTTTTGACAAGCCACAGAAATTTAACTGTCGAGGGAATGACAGCCAGAACACTGGGATGTTGAAGAATTCTATTGATTCTAGAGGTATCTTTTATTTTGTAAACCAGACCATATTGGGCTTGCAGCAAGCTGAAGATAGGAGATACCTGATTATTTTTGATTGTATCTAAAGAAGCAAGGGCCGTGTCAGCCTCTTGATTTAAAGCGGTGGCAGGATCAGCGGTATTACTTGCCGTAGTATCATCATTATCCGATAATAAGGTGGAAAGATCCTCTAAAGCGGAAGCGTCAACGGTTTGTGCGTCATCGTCAAGCGTTGCAGTAAAACCAATTTCTTTTACTGCAATATCGTTGATGCTTTGTAGGATAGGAGTTAGTTCATTGATTTCATAGACCTCCCAAAACTCTAATTTTGCGACGCCTTGGAGTAGCTTTCTCACACGCTCTGGATTATCGACACCAGGCAATTCTATTTGGATTCTTCCCGAACCTTGTAATTTTTGAATGTTAGGTTGAGAAGTTCCAAATCTATCAATTCGAGTTCTTAGTATATTGAATGACCGATCGATGGCACCATCGATTTCTGTACCAATGATTTCCAAAACTTCGTCATCTGTAGAATTCAAATTGATACGTCCTCTATTGGAGGCGTTAGAAAAAATGTAAGCCAATGTTTTTTCAGATTCTAATTGTTTGTAGCGAACATAAAATTCATCTAAAAAGTTGAGCTGTGTACCTCGAATATTTTTTTCAGCTGTATTGATGGCTTCTAAATAATTTGGATCTTGGTTATTATCACTCAATCCCTTGAGGATATCAACTGGAGAAACTTCTAGTGTTACATGCATGCCCCCTTGCAAATCAAGTCCAAGATTTAGTTCTGTTTCCTTGATGTCTTGATAGGTATAATCTTGACCCAAAAGCGAGTAAATAGGGGTATTCCAAACCGAATCTAAATACCGTTGTTTTTCTGTGAAATTCACAGTCCCCGAAGGATCTGTAGCTTGGTCAGTGGCTTCTTGTTGGACGCCTTGAGCTACGAACGTAAAGGAGAGGTAGTAAATACACAAAAGAGATATAATAACTGTCAAAAAGACTATAAAACCTTTATTTTTCATAATTGTTTAGTATTAAAAAAAGTAATTGAAGAATTTAAATTTGAATAGGTGAGCGTTCTATACAGTACCCTAAGGGGCATTAGGAGAAATAATACGCTGGACTAAGACCAGAAAATGCTTAGAAAGGAAAAGGTCAAATTGGTTTAATAATAGACTGACACAATTGCGTTCTTCAAGGCCTAAAAAAAGATGGATAAATTCATTAGAAAATTTAAAATTGAGGGCTGCTGTAGGAGATGGATTTGCTGTATAAACTGAAATGGCTAGCGTACTTATATCATTGTCTTGATTGTCTGAAGACGCGCAAGGGGCCATGACCCTTTGTTCCATCTGCGGCACACAAGCCATAGAAGAGGTCAATGACAGAACCATCACCGCGACAATTGCAGTCTTATAGATCCATATGTTATATGTTCTTTTCACAATAGTGAACAAAGTTAAGAAATTTATTGTCTAGATACTATTTTTAAATGTTGCTTGATCTCATCACAAATTAAAGCGAGGGATTTATCAAATCCGTATTGATCTGAAATGAGCAAGTTTGCCTCATTTTTCAAGGGTAAAATATATTTTTTATAAGCGGGCAGGGCATGTTTTTCAAATTGATACATGACCTCATTTAATCCATATCCTCTATGATGTGAATCCCGGGCTATTCTTCTTTTGAGCATCACACCCTCTGGAGCCTCTAAAAAAACTTTGAGATCTAATAATTTTGATAATTGGGGATAATAAAAGGTAAATAAACCTTCAACTATAATAACAGGAGAGGGTTGAATGATCAGTGTTTTGGCTGCAACTTCTTTTTGATTGAATTGATACTCCTTCATTTCAATGGATTTCCCTGATGTTAGTTTGATGAGGTCAGAACAGAGCCGATGATGATCAATAGCATCAGGGAGGTCAAAGTTTTTAACACCTTGTTCGTCTTTGACTTGAGCGTCCAAAGGCAAATAATAATTATCTAAAGAAACCTGACCTATTTGATGTTTCGAAAAATGCTGAGTTAATTGATTGGCAAAGAAGGTTTTCCCCGAACCACTCCCACCAGAAACACCTATGATCAGTTGAGGGATCATCTTGATATCAAATGTGCAAGTAATTTTTTAAGAGCGATGCCTCTATGAGAGATTTCGTTTTTTTGAGATAAGGACATTTGAGCAAAAGTTTCTTTAAAGCCATTCGGTTGAAAGATGGGATCATAACCAAATCCTTCAATACCTTCTTTTTCCAAGACTATTTCTCCATGAACGATCCCTTCAAAAACAAATTTTATCCCATTTTCATCAAAATAAGTTATGATGGTTTTAAATTGAGCTTTCCTATTTTTTTGATCAATGAGATTGGCCAATAATAAATCGATATTATCTATACTATTTCCCGTTCCAGCATACCGCGCAGAAAATACGCCAGGTTCGTTGTTGAGGACAGAGACTTCCAAACCTGTATCATCCGAAAAACAAGCTTTTTGATATTTGTTAAAAACATATTCAGCCTTTATGAGCGAGTTTGCCTCTAGAGTACTACCTGTTTCTGGAATTTCCTTTTCATTGAAATCAACTAAGCCTTGGATCGTATAGCTAGGTCCCAATGCATTACGGATTTCACTTAATTTATGCGGATTGTATGTAGCAAAAATAAGTTCCATTAACGGACATAAAGAGGGGAAATTTCATATCTGAGGACGGAATAGGGAGAGATGATATTAGAAGGATCACTTGAAGCGCCAAAGCCTAAGGCAGACGGCAACAATACCACAACTTGACCCCCAGTTTTAATGTTGACGAGTGCTGCCGATATGGCTTCAGACAAACCATTGCCTTGAAGAGTGACAAATAAGGAGGTATACTCTAGTGTCCAACCTGAAGAGGTATAAGTAAAAGTTAAAGGATTAAAAACCGGATAAATGTAATATTCAGAAGAATCCGGAATAATGGTTGATTTAAAAACTACTCCGTCTGCGTCGTATGCGGTATAATTTATGGTAATGAGATCATTGTAATTTATACTGTCGCCCTCTCCAATACTTTGGATCGCATACCTCGCTCCTGAAGCCGTTGTAAAAACTGGATCAAGACCATTTCCCTTTATGTAGTTATCTATAGTTAGGCTGTCGGATTCCCATATTTCTTGATAATTAATGGTTTCAATAGCTTCATTTTCCTCACAAGAAATGAAGACTGAGATTAAAGAAATGAGGCAAAGTGTCAACAGGGATTCAATCCATCGATAAGTTTTGGCAGCGTTCATATTATTAGATTTAGACATGAATGAGTTAAAAATTATTGACTTTTATGTTAGCGACGTGTAATTCTTTGCGATGATTATTTTTCATTTCCACCTTCGGTTGGCAAATTAACGCAACGTCTCGGATTAGATGATCAATTGTTTCGTTTTTATTTAATTAAAATGCATGCTGTAATGTGTATTTTAAGCGGTTGTCAAATAAGTATTTTTTTGAAAAAAGCATATTTATGAAATTTGAGTTGATCCATATTTTTCTTTAAAATCAAGGGTCAACAATTCAAATTTTTCAATGGTATTTTCCAGAGAAAGGTATGAAATACCTCCTGAAGCATTTTTATGACCTCCCCCTTCGAAGTGATCGCTTGCAAATTTATTTACGGCAAAATTCCCGGCAGATCGAAAAGATAATTTAACTTCTCCAGGACCTTCTTTGATAATGGTAGCCATGACAATTCCCTTGATGGATAGGGCATAGTTTACCAAACCCTCAGTATCTCCTTTTTCTAAATCGAACTGCTGAATATCTTTTTCTGAGATTGAGAAATACGCAATGTTTTTTTTCTGATCAACGATGAGCTTTTCAAGCAGTGAAAAACCAATAAATCGTAATCGGTTGATGGTATTGGTATCGTAAATGGAACGACTTACTTGATTAATATTTGCCCCCAAATCAATTAATTCTGCTACCGTACGATGTACTTTAGAGGTAGTGTTGCCATGCCTAAATGAGCCAGTATCAGTCATAATACCCGCATAGAGACAGTTTGCTATATCTGCAGTGATGGCTTTTTTCCCGTCAACTGATAGGATAAAATCATAAATTAATTCGGCAGTTGCTGCTGCAGAAGTATCCCAAAGTCGGTAGTCATCAAAATCCTCAGGATCTAGATGATGATCGATCATGACTTTTAACGCGGGCGATGAGGCTACCGCATCCGCGAGCCCTTTGATTCTTTTGAGACCTGAAAAGTCTAAACAAAATATCAAGGCACAGGATTGAATCATTTCAAGAATTAAATCATCATCTGCTGAGTTGAACTCAAGAACCTGATCGTTGCCTGGGAGCCAAGAAATAAAATTAGGATAATCTGTGGGTGTGATTACCTGAACCTCATGACCCCTTGCCTTTAGAAAATGAAAAAGCCCAAGAGAAGATCCAAGGGCATCAGCATCAGGACTTGCGTGCGTGGTGATGATGATTTTATGGAAATTTTCTAAAATAGGAATTAAATCAGTAATGGGCTTCATCAATTATTTGTTCATCAATGTTAAAGAAGCAAAAATCATAAGAATTAAGGTTAAACACAAAACTTTTAATTTGAGTGGACTAATTATTTAAAAGACCTACTTTTGTCACTCTAAAAAATTTATACCTTTTATTAAGCAAAAATGGGAACGACAAAGACCTTTACAATGATCAAACCAGACGCGGTAGCAGCCGGTAACTCTGGGGCAATTATAAAGATAATTGAAGCGCACGGATTCGTAGTTAGCGCAATGAAATTGACGCAGCTCACAGCCGCTCAAGCGGGGCAGTTTTACAAAATCCATAAAGAGCGACCTTTCTATAATGACTTGGTGGATTACATGTCTGGAGGGCCTATTATTCC
>Ga0209091_10002843_pt1 | contig 14289 bp, 16 predicted proteins | sample ArcticOcean_MG_C_6_FD_187438 | JGI IMG/M metagenome (GOLD analysis project Ga0209091, IMG submission 187438) | Marine microbial communities from western Arctic Ocean - ArcticOcean_MG_CB8_128 (SPAdes) (version 2) | ecosystem: Environmental > Aquatic > Marine > Oceanic | place: Arctic Ocean...
ACAATTTAACTTAATTGAATTAGGAGCAGGCAATGGAGAAATGATAAAAGTAATAGTAAATACATTAAATAAATTTCCCCAATTCAAAAATAGTTGCCATATAAAAATCCTAGAAAAAAGTAAGTTCCTTAAGAAAATACAGCAAGAAACAATTAAAGATAAAAAGATTAAATGGTTAAGTGACTTAAACGAATTAAATAATTTACCCTGCATTTTTATTGCTAATGAGTTTTTTGATGCTTTACCAATTAAACAATTTATAAAAATAAATGATAAGTGGAACGAAAAACATGTAAAATTTACTAATCAAATGAAACCAGAATTTGTGAATATCCCATTTAACATGCAAAAATTTGAAAAGAAATTAAAATTTAAAATTTCCTCAGAACAAAAATTTATAGAGTACTCTCCTCTTGTGTTCGAGTATTTAAAAAATATAACAAATAAAATTAAACTAAATAATGGTGCCATCTTAATAATAGATTATGGTTATATTGGCAAAAAAATGAAAAATACACTTCAGGCAGTTTCTAAACACAAATATACTGATGTTCTAAGTGGTTTTGGTAATTCAGATATTACCTATAATTTAAGTTTTCATCTGATAAATCAAATGATAAAAAAATTTGGTTCATTTTTTTACATAACAACAACCCAAAAAAAATTTTTAACAAAGCTTGGCATTTTAAAAAGGGCCGAGATACTATCTAAAAATATGCCTTTTAGTAAAACAGCTGACCTATATTTTCGGGTTAAAAGATTAATTGATGAAAAACAAATGGGAAATTTATTTAAAGTAATGTTAGTGACTAACAAAAAAAATAAATTTAAGATAGGGTTTTAATTGATTAAATCAAAGAAACTATCTAAATTTAAATACATAGAGCACGCCTTTTTAAATAAGTTAGAAAGCAAGGCTACTGGTATGCATAAAAGTTTAAATTGTAGTCCAGGATCATTTGATAACAAAAAAAAAATATTTATAGATTTTACAACTATACAAAAAAAAATTAAATCTAGTTTTAAAAAAGTAATTTTATTGAATCAGATACATAGCAATAAATTTTATTATATTGATAAAAACTTAAAATATAATAATAAACTTAAAGGTGATGCTTTAATCACAAACAGATCAAATACCATGATTGGGGTTTTAACTGCTGATTGTGCTCCAATATTGCTACACGATAAAAATAATAAAATGGTTGCTGCAATACATGCTGGTTGGAAGGGTGCTTTTAAGGGTATTGTGAGTAAAGTTGTAAAATTTATGATAAAAAAAGGCTGCACACCAGAAAATATGACAGCTGTCATTGGACCATGCATTTCGATAAAAAGTTATGAAATAAAGCAAAATTTTATAAAAAAATTTATAAAAAAAGACAAAAAAAACAAAATTTTTTTTAAAAAAATAGGTACAAAAAATTATTTCAATTTAAATAAATATGTTTACTCTCAATTAAAGAGTCTAAAAATAAAAAATATAGATATAATAAAAAAAAATACTTTTGATATTAAAAACAATTTTTATAGTGCGCGAAGATCTATTAACCTCAACGATAATAATTATAGTAGAAATATTTCAATAATTATGATTAATTAAACTTTATTACATGAAATTATTAAGTGGAAATAGCAATAAACCTTTAAGCAAAAAGATTGCTAAATTTTTAAAAACCAAACTAGTAAATTCGAGTATTAGAAATTTTTCAGATGGAGAAATCTACATAGAAATTAATGAGAATATCAGAGGTAATAGTATTTTTATAATCCAATCTATTTCTTCACCTGCAAATGATAATTTGATGGAATTGCTACTTTGTATTGATGCACTAAAAAGATCTTCTGCTAAAAATATTACTGCTGTTATTCCGTACTTTGGTTACGCAAGACAAGATCGAAAAGTTGTACCTAGAACTTCTATATCTGCAAAGCTTGTTTCTAATCTGATAACTAAAGCTGGGGCTGATAGAGTTGTTACAGTGGACTTGCACGCTGGTCAAATTCAAGGTTTTTTTGATATTCCTGTGGATAACTTATTTGCTACTCCTATTTTTGCAAGACATGTAAAAAAAAATATTAAAAGTAAAAACATTATTTGTGTGGCGCCAGATGTCGGAGGCACTGAAAGAGCTAGGGCCCTCGGTAAAATTTTAAATGTTGGACTTGCGATTGTTGATAAGAGAAGGCCTAAACCAGGCCAATCACAAGTTATGAATGTAATTGGAAATGTTAAAGGCAAAACTTGTATTATTGTGGATGACATTATTGACTCTGGGGGAACCATAATAAATGCTGCAAAAGCATTGAAGGATAGAGGTGCAAAAGATGTTTATGTTTATATAACTCATGGAGTACTAAGTGGAGAAGCTGTAAATAAAATTAAAAAATCTGTTATCAAAAATTTAGTAATAACAGACACTATTGACAATCAAGATAAAATTAAGAAAGCTAAAAATATAGAAGTTCTCCAAATTTCTAGCCTTATGGGAGAGGCTATTAAAAGAATTTCTAATTCAACGTCGGTATCTGACTTATTTAAATAATTATCTTGAGTTATTAGGATACATGGGCTAAAACACCTGTCTTTATGAATTCACTTGAAGCAAACACCAGAAATACTAAATCAAAAGGAGATGTTAGATCTCTTAGGCTAAACGGTAATATTCCAGGAATTGTTTATGGTGGAAGTGAACAAAATGCAAAGGTCTCGGTATCAAAAAAAATTCTTAAATCTCTTATAGATAAAGAAAATTTTTTATCAAATATCATTACACTTAATTTAGATGGCAAACCTCAGAACGTTTTACCAAGAGAAGTTACATATAATGTTATATCTGATGAGCCAATTCATATCGATTTCCTTAGAGTTGTTCCAGGTGCAAAAATTAGAATCGAAGTACCAGTGAATTTCATAAATCATGAAACATCTCCAGGTCTCAAAAGAGGTGGTGTATTAAATATAGTTAGAAGAAAAATTGAATTAAAATGCCCTAGTGAAAAAATTCCAGAAGCGATTGTAATAGATCTTGATGGAGTGGACATTGGAGAAAGTTTTAAAATATCTTCAGTCAAATTAGAAGACGGCGTTGTGCCAACAATTTTAGGAAGAGATTTTGTAATTGCAACATTAGCTGCTCCTACAGTTATGAAGGAACCAGAAAAACCAGCAGAAGCAGCAGGGGATGCAGATGCAACGACAGATGGCAAAGAAGCAACTCCAGTAGCTGACGGAGATAAAAAAGAAGGCGAAGAAAAAAAATCTCCTGAAGAAAAAAAATAATCAATTTATTGTAGTGAATATTCCTCATACGGTTTAAAAAAATTATGCTTCTATTCGTAGGTTTAGGAAATCCAACCCCTGACAGTGAAAACAATAGACACAATATTGGTTTTAAAATGATTGATGCTCTTAATAAAAAATTTGGCCTATCAAAACAAAAACCTAAATTTAAAGGATTGTTAACAACTGGAAATATTGAAGATAAAAAAGTGTATGCAATAAAACCTCTAACTTTTATGAATAATTCTGGGATCTGCATAAGAGAATTGATTGAATACTTTAAAATTGATGCAGAGGACGTAATTGTATTTCATGATGATTTGGATATTGAGTTTGGAAAAGTCAAAGCAAAATTTGCAGGTTCGAGCGCAGGACATAATGGAATTGAGTCAATAGATAAATTTATTGGAAAAGACTATTCCAGAGTAAGAATAGGAATTGGAAGGCCAAAAACAAAGGCTGATGTTTCAGATCATGTACTAAAAAATTTTAATGAAGATGAAATGGTGCAATTAGAAAAAATTACAAATAATATTGTCCATTCGATACCCATATTACTTAATAAAAAATTAGATTTATTCTCAAGCGCAGTAAATAATAAATAATGAGTTTTAAGTGCGGAATTGTTGGGTTGCCTAATGTTGGTAAGTCAACATTATTTAATGCCCTTACAAATTCTAGCAAAGCACAAGCTGCTAATTTTCCTTTTTGCACAATTGAACCAAATGTTGGTGTTGTTCCTGTTCCAGATGAAAGATTAGATAAATTAGTTGAAATTTCAAAATCAAAAAAAAAAATAAATACTACTATTGAATTTGTAGATATTGCTGGTCTTGTAGAAGGCGCCTCTAAAGGTGAAGGTTTAGGAAATAAGTTTTTATCACATATAAGGGAAGTTGATGCAGTAATACATATGATAAGATGTTTCGATTCTGATGATATTCAAAATGTAAACCCTACGGTAGACCCAATAAGAGATTTAGAAATCATTGAAACTGAGATGATGCTAGCAGATCTTGAATCGATTCAAAAAAGATTAGAAAAAAATAATAAAAAGAATATAGATGAAGAGCAATTAAAAATATTAGAAATTGCCTCAGATTGTATAAATAATTCTAAAGATATTCAAATTCTTTACAATCAATTTGAAAAAAAGTTACTTAATCAAAGCGGTTTACTATCTTTAAAACCTAAAATTTTTGTGTGTAATGTGGATGAAGTAAGTGTCCAAAGTGGTAATCATTACACAGAGGCGTTTATTAAAAAATTTGGTGAAGAGAATACACTAATAGTTTCAGCTGATATTGAAAATCAAATAAACCAATTGGAAAATGAAGAAAAAGAGAATTATATGGAAATGATTGGATTGAAAAGAACTGGTTTAAACATGCTAATTCAAAAAGGCTATAATGTTTTAGAGTTAGATACTTATTTTACATCTGGTCCTGAAGAAACTAGAGCATGGACTATACCAAAAAATTGTACAGCTCCAAAAGCTGCGAGTGAAATACATACTGATTTTGAAAAAGGTTTTATAAGAGCAGAAACTATAGCTTACGAGGATTTTATAACCAATGATGGTTGGGTTAACTCAAAAACGAATGGGAAAATGAGACTTGAAGGAAAAGATTACATTGTTAAAGACGGAGATATTTTAAACTTCAGATTCAATACGTGACCAAATTTTCTTCATACTAAAATAAACTAATATAGTTAAAATTATTAAATACAAAATAGCTTTAAAGCCCATTTTATGTCTAGCTTCTAAATGAGGTTCTGCTGTCCACATTAAAAATGTTGTTACATCTTTAGCCATCTGCTCTTTTGATGCAATCGTTCCATCACTGTACTCAACTAAACCATCTGATAGTGGTTCTGACATTTTTATATTATTTCCATACATATATTTATTGTAATAAACACCGTCTTCAAGAATGATTCCGCTAGGCGGATCTTCATAACCTAATAATACTGAATAGATATAATCTACCCCACCACTTCTAGCTTTTGCTAGTACTGACATATCTGGTGGGTAAGCTCCACCGTTTGCTGCTTGTGCTGCTTTTACATTTGCAAAAGGCATAATAAATTTGTCTGATAATTTTGCAGGTCTTGTGAACATTTCTCCATCACTGTTTGGTCCATCAGTAACTTCAAAATTTGCTGCTATAGCTTTTGCTTGATCTTCTGAGAATTCTGGCCCTCCTGACTCAAATAAATTTCTATAACTGACATATTTCATTGAGTGGCATGATGCACAAACTTCTGTGTAAACTTGATAACCTCTTTGCAATGATCCTCTATCAAATTTCCCAAATACGCCCTTGAAACTCCAGTCTGTTTTTAAAAGCTCTACTTTTTCCACAGCAGCAACCTGATTGGATCCAGCTAATAATAGAATTATTAGATGTGATATTTTAAAAATATTTTTCACTATATTAATCTAAACTTTCTTTTTTTTTAACAATTGCAGCATTCGGAAAACCACCAAGGACAGGTTCGGTAATACTCAAAGGTAAGGGTATAGTTTTTTCTTTAAATCCTAGAATTGGAAGAATCATTAAAAAGTGTATAAAATAATAAGCTGTGGCAACTCTTGCAATTAACAAGTAAAGGCCTTCTGCTGGCATTGCTCCAACATAACCAAGTATTATTACGTCAACTAACAATATCCAATAAAACTGTTTGTAAAGTGGTCTAAATACAGCCGATCTAATTTTTGAAGTGTCCAGCCATGGAAGTGCTGCCAAAATTAAAATTGCAGATAACATTGCAACTACACCCATTAATTTGTCAGGAACTGATCTTAAAATTGCATAAAAAGGTAACAAGTACCATTCTGGTACTATGTGGGCTGGCGTTACCATTGGATTTGCTTCTATATAATTGTCAGCATGTCCTAAAATATTTGGCGAATAAAATACAAAGAAAGCAAACACAATCATAAACATTAACAAAGCAAAAGCATCTTTAATAACAATATAAGGATGGAATGGTACAGTGTCCTTTGAAGGTTTTTTTACATCAATTCCTACTGGATTATTATTTCCAGGTACATGTAAGGCCCAAATATGAAGAACTACCAATCCTAAAATCAAGAATGGGATTAAATAGTGAAGCGTAAAAAACCTAGTTAAGGTTGGATTATCTACTGAATAACCTCCCCACAACCAATTTACTATTCCCTCTCCAATAAAAGGTATAGCGCTAAAAAGATTTGTAATAACTGTTGCTCCCCAAAAACTCATCTGACCCCATGGAAGAACATAACCCATAAATGCAGCCGCCATCATTAAAAGGTAGATAATTATTCCAATAATCCAAATTATTTCTCTTGGAGATTTATAAGACCCATAAAACAAAGATCTAAATATGTGAATATATACTGCTAGAAAAAACATCGACGCACCGTTTGCATGGATATATCTTATAAGCCATCCATAATTAACATCTCTCATGATATGCTCTACACTTTCAAAGGCCAAATCAGCGTGAGCAATATAGTGCATTGCCAGTGTCAAGCCGGTAACAATTTGTATAATTAAGCAAAATGACAATATTCCACCGAATGTCCACCAATAATTTAGGTTTTTAGGTGTTGGGTAATCAGTTAAATGACTGGCAAGTGTTAAGAGAGGCAGTCTATCATTAAACCACTTTCCAAATTTTGATTTAGGAACGTACTCGTGATCACTCATAATTATTTATTATCCAATTTTAATTGTATTACTATTAACAAATTCATATTTTGGAACTTCCATATTCAATGGAGCTGGACCTTTTCTTATTCTTCCTGATGTATCGTAATGAGATCCATGACATGGGCAAAACCATCCATTGTAATCTCCCTTATCATTTAAAGGTACACATCCTAAATGTGTACAAACACCAACCATCACTAACCACTCAGGGTCTTTTGCTCTATCTTCATCTTTTTGAGGGTCTTTTAGATCTTCCATTTTAACAGCCCTTGCTTCTGCTATCTCTTCAGGTGTTCTTCTTTTAATAAAAACTGGTTTCCCCCTCCAAAGAACGGTGATTGCTTTTCCAGGTTGAACTGAGCTAATATCAACTTCTGTACTAGCCAATGCTTTAACCGAAGCATCTGGGTTCATTTGATCTATTAGAGGCCAAACAACTGCTCCTACTCCGACTGCTCCTACAGCATATGAGGCTGTAAATAAGAATTCTCTTCTTTCAGGTTTTTTTTCAGTCATCTTTTATTTTTGTTTATTATTATCTAATATATGATTTCATATAAGAAAATAGTTTTTTTTCTACTGAAACAATGACACATAAAGCATGAATTTAAGACCTAAAATAGCCTTGTATGAACCCGATATTCCTCAAAATACAGCTGCAATCATTCGAACATGTGCGTGCCTTGGGGCTAATTTAGAAATTATTGAACCATGCGGATTCTTATTCAGTGATAAAAGGTTTAAAAGAGTAGTTATGGATTATATGGATAAAAAAATGATTAAATTTTATCAAAGTGCTGACCAATTCCTTGAATCAAAAAAAGACGAAAGAGTGATATTAATGACAACAAAATCAGTAGACACATATACCGCTTTTAAATTTGAAAGTAATGACACACTACTGTTTGGCAGAGAAAGTGCTGGTGTGCCTGATCATATTCATAATTTAATGAAACATAGATTGAAAATACCCATGGTTGATAATAAAAGATCTTTAAACATAGCTTCTTCAGTTGCTATAATTCTATCTGAAAATTTAAGGCAAACTAACTTCACTAAGTAATGGATAAAGAAATTAAAAAAAAACTTGCATCTAATTGGTTCAAATTATTACAAAATATTATTTGTAATGATATTGAAAAAATTGAAAGTAGAAAGATAAAATTTAAATCAAAAACATGGAGCAGAAATAAAATTAAAGATGAGGGTGGTGGAGAATTTAGAGTTTTAAATAATGGAAAAGTTTTTGAAAAAGTTGGTATAAATTTTTCTGAAGTACATGGAAAATTTTCTAAGGAAATGAGAAAAAAAATTCCAGGTGCAAATAAGAATCCAAATTTTTGGGCTTCTGGAATTTCTGTTGTTATGCATATGAACAATCCCTACGTTCCTGCAATTCATTTTAACACAAGATTTATCTATACAACACATGGATGGTTCGGGGGTGGAATGGACGTAACACCATGCATCAAAGACAGTAAAGAAAAGACCTTTGTTCATAAAGAATTAAAAAAGATGTGTGATCGACATAATAAAAAATATTATAAAAAATATAAAAAATGGTGTGATGAATATTTTTACCTTCCACACAGAGGAGAAACAAGAGGCATAGGAGGTATTTTTTTTGATTATAAAAAAGATAATTGGGAAAAAGACTTCAAATTTATATCTGATTTAGGGGTTACTTTTCAAATGTTGTTTAATTCAATAATAAAAACAAAATACAAAAAAAAATGGACTGCAAAAGAAAAGGAATTGCAGTATATTAAGAGAGGAAGATATGCTGAATTTAATTTACTCTATGATAGAGGAACAAAATTTGGAATACAAACAGGTGGTAGTGTTGAAGGTATTTTAATGTCTTTACCGCCAATAGTAAAATGGAATTAAAATGGAAAAAGAACCAATAACAACTGCTGGTCTAGAAAATTTAAAAGAAGAACTTATTTTTTTAAAAGAAAAAAAACGTCCTCAAATAGTTGCTGCTATTTCTGAAGCAAGGTCTCATGGTGATTTAAAAGAAAATGCTGAGTATCACGCTGCAAAAGAAGAGCAGTCATACAGTGAAAGTAGAATAGCTGAAATTAATGATATTATTGCAAGAGCAAATGTAATTGATGTTACAAAAATGAGTAATGATGGAAGGGTTATTTTTGGTTCAACTGTAGATTTAGAAAACCTTGATACTAGAGAAAAAATTACCTATAAAATTGTTGGTAAAGATGAGGCTGATTTACAAAAAAAATTAATTTTTTTTCAATCTCCAATTGGCAGAGGATTAATTGGGAAAAATAAAAAGGACTTGATTGAGGTTAAAACACCCGCTGGTATAAAGAATTTTGAAATCAAAGATGTTAAATACGTTTAATTGCTCACTATTTCTTGAATTTCTTTCTCTGAAATTTGAAAGTTATTATCAGTCCAAACTTCCTCTATAGCTTTAAGTTTCATTCCTAAATCTCTACCCTCTGGGATATTATACTTTTCTATTAACGTCTTGGCCTTAAATGGCATTATAGGAGTTTCTTTATTTTTAAAGTTCTCAATTAATTTTATCAATTTATAATCAACTTTACTTGAATTGAAAATTTTAAAATAAATAATATCCATCAAAGCTTCCCTTCCATTATAATAAAAAATCTTGTTGAGATTCTTTTCTGAAAATTTTTTTCTACTAATTTTTTGAGAATTAAAATTATTTAAAAATAAAAGCCTTTTTTGATCTTTCTTTGAAATATTAAATTTATAAATAAAATAATCTATATTATCTGTTCCATCAATAACCATTAATGATAGTAAAAAAATAAAATCAACTTTGTCAAAAAAAAATTTTGCAAAACTATTTAGTTTACTAAATATAGAAATATTTTTTAATTGTGGATAAATAAGATTTATAATTTCTAAACAATCTTTATCTTTAGTTAATTTTGAAAAACCTTCTGACCTCAATAATTTTTGAAATTCATTCAACAGTCTATCAGGTGAGATATTGGAAAAACCACTTAGATTTCTTTTAATTATCCCAATAATTTTTGAATCATGCTTATCGTTAGAATAATTTAAATAAAATCTAATATATCTTAGAATTCTTAAATAATCTTCTTTTATCCTTGTTTCAGCATCACCAATGAAGCTAACTTTTCTATTTTCTAAATCTTTTTTTCCATCAAATGGATCAAATAAATTTCCCTCGATATCGGCATAAATAGAATTGATAGTAAAGTCTCTCCTAGAAGCATCTTCTTTCCAATTATCTGAAAACTCAACTTTTGCATGTCTTCCATCTGTAACAATATCTTTTCGTAATGAGGTAATTTCAAACTTAATACTGTTTATTAGTGCTGTAATTGTTCCATGCTCTATTCCACTTTCATAATATTTTATATCTTTATTTTTAAGAGCTTTACAAACATCTGCTGGTTTTAAATTTACAGCTAAGTCTATATCGTCAACTTTTTCTTTATTAATAATTTTTCTTACACATCCACCAACATATCGTATCTCACTATTAATTGAGAAAGAGTTAACAGCGCTAAATATTTTCTGTATTTCAGTTTCTTTTTTAATGTTCCTAAAGCCTAAATTTATATAATTAAGATTTTGAGATCTAAAAAAAATTTTGTCTAATAAATTGTTCATATATGGCTGGGGCACTAGGATTCGAACCTAGGATGCCGGTACCAAAAACCAGTGCCTTACCGCTTGGCTATGCCCCAATATTAATTTCGTATATCATAAAAAAAAAAAATTATATAGTTTTTGATGTAATACACCAGTGGCTATTAAATCTACCTTTAAATTGCCCGTATGCATTATCACATGCCCTTTTAGAATGAAAATAAGCCACAATTGATGAACCAGACCCTGACATTCTAACAAAGATATTATTTGGTAGAGTTAATAAAAATGATTTAATTTTTTTAAGTTTTGGATACTTGATAAATGCAGTTTTCTCAAGATCATTTTTTAAAGCACTTAAATACTCTGTTTTAAACATTTTTTTTTTTGGAAAGCTAAATTGAGATTTTGAAAATAATCTAACTTTTGAATAAATATATTTAGTAGAACAGCCAAAATTTGGTTTTACAACTAAGGTATGCAGTTTAATACCTTTGTTATATCTTTTTATTTTTCCATTTGAGGAAAGGATTGAATTTACTGGTTTTAATCCTAAAATAACATCGGAACCTATTTGGCTTGTTAAGTTTATTAATTCATTTTTTTTTAATTTCATTATTTTTTTATTAATAAAAAAATTAATCAAGCTTGCTGCATTCATTGAACCACCTCCCATTCCTGCTTCTTGAGGTATATTTTTTATAATTTTTATCTCAAATTTCTTGTTTTTAAGAAATTTTTTTTTATCCAATAATTCTAGTAAAATTGTAACAGTATTTACTTTATTAATACCTTTAGCAAATTCACCTTTAAAGAGTATTTTATGATTATCTTTTTTAATTTGTTTTAAATAAATTAAATCATGTAAGCCAATAAAAGATATTATACTTTCAATATTATGTTGTTTAATTTTTTTTCCAGTTACATTTAGTGCAAGATTTATTTTTGCATGTGATTTAATTTTAAAGCTCCTCATCAACTATGAGTTTTTCAATCCTTTAATTAATTTATCTCTAATGTTTTTTTTCATTTCTTCTTCTGTTTCTTTTAGGTTTAAAACACTTTCCCAAAAGTACCTAGCTTGAATTTTTCGATCTAGTTTCCAAAGAATATCGCCGTAATGATCATTTACGATTGGATCTTCTGGCATTAATTCAACTGCTCTTTTTAAAAAAATTTCAGCTTTTGTATAATTATTAATTAAATAATATGCCCATCCAATTGAATCAATTATATATGGATCATTACTTTTAACCTCATAAGCTTTTTCAAGCATTTGAAGTGCAATATCGATCTTATGTCCTCGCTCTAACCATGAATAAGCTAAATAATTTAATACATATGCATCATCTGGATTAATCTCTAAAGATTTTAGTAAGTCTTTATCTGAATCTTTATATTTTTTTATTCGTTCATAACAGCTGCCTCTTCTGTATAAAATTTCAGAATAAAGAGATGAGTTTACATTTATTTTTAGCATAATTTGATCATAGTGTTGTATCGCCTCTTTATATTTTTCTGCATTTTTATTGAGATTTGCTATGTCAAAAATTATTTTTATAGAAGGTTCTTTAATTTTTTTAAAATTTAAATTAATAAAATCTATGGATGCTTCTGCATTTTGTTTTTTTGAAATGATTTGTGCTTCTTTCTTTAATTTAAACCAATAATAAAAACTATTTTTTTTATTAAAGGATTTTAAAATTTTTGATGCCTTTAAGTAATCTCCCTCTAAATAATAATTTTCTGCTAATAAAGATAAGTTGAATAAAAATTTTGGATTTAAATAATGGGATATGTTCAAATAAAAGTTTGATTTTTCATAATCATTTTCAGAGGAATACAGATTTGCTACTAGAAAAAAGAGCTCACCCACCACATCATTAGAGTTTCGACATGAAAAAATTTTTTTAAATTCTTTTAATTTTTGATCTTCAACCCATTTTTTTCCTTGCGAAACGAGTAGTGGTGAATTTAAATAATATAGGTTGTCAGTTATCTCTTTTGACTCATTATATCTTTTTTTTTCAGTTAAATAATTTATATAAAAAAATATATATCTAGAATAGTTAGCACCTTCATCTCTAATATTGTCTTTGTTATTGATTAATTTTTCAAAATAAGTTTTTGTATTTTTATCGTCTAAATAGCACCTTTGAAAAACTTCATTAATAAATGAGAAATTTCCAAATTTATTTTTTTTATCTGGAATTTTGTTTGTCTCAAAAACATACAAATATTGCTTTAATGATTCTACAATTACTAAAGCAATTTTATCATTGTTGATAAATTTATAAGACCTTTGAAGGTGTTCTTTGCTTTTTTTATAATTTCCTCTCCTCAAACTATCGAGAGCTAAAACTAAATGGGCTTCAAAAAAATTAGTGCTACTTTCTTTTAAATTCAGTTTAATTTCACTCGTAGCATATTGAACTTTACCCTCAAGTATCAATGAGTAAACATACCTTTCAAGGTAAGAATTATGTTGATTGATTAAAAACTTTGATGATCGGAAAAATTTTAGAGCCTCAGAATTATTTTTATTATCATATGCAACTATTCCTGAAAAATAATTAGATAAATGGTGTGAATTTAAATCATTTATAGTCTTACTTTTTGAGTATAATGGGCTTTGAAATAATAATAATATTAAAACTAATTTAAAAAACTTTATTAACATTAAATCATTGTATGTCTAAAAAGATAATAAATCAAAATACGAATTACACTTCAGAGTTATTAAGTTCTATTGGAGCTGATTTTATTTTTGACCAAAACCCTATTAATAGATTGGCCAACAGTGCTGATAATTTAAAAAAAAAAAATAATGTTTTAGAGATTGATAAAGAAAAAGACCTTACTGAACTAAAAATACAAATAAACTCAATTGAAGATTGTAGTCTGAAGAATAATTCTCCTAAAATAGTTTTAGGTGATGGCAATTCCAATAGTCCTATAATGCTAATTGGGGAGACTCCTGGTGAAGAAGAAGAGAATTCTGGACTAACATTTATGGGTCAAATTGGAGATCTTTTAAAAAAGATGCTAATTGCAATAAATATTAAAAAAGAAAATATTTACTCTACTTATGCTGTAAATTTTAGACCACCTGAAGATCGAAAGCCTACTTCTTATGAAATTAAAAGGTATTCCCAATTTCTTCAAAAACATATTTCAATTATAAAACCAAAAATAATAATACTTATGGGTAGTACAGCTATGGAGTCATTAACAGGCTTGAATAGTAAAATTTCTGTAGAAAGAGGAAAGTGGAAAGAGGTAATTGTCAAAAATACTACCTACGATGTTATTATTACTTTTAACCCTTCATACCTTTTAAGGGTTCCTGAAAATAAGAAACATTCCTGGGAAGATTTAAAAAAGATCCAACAAAAAATTATTGATTTAAAATTGAGTGTCTAATGAAAATTTTAGCTGGTGTTGATGAGGTTGGCAGAGGCAGTTTAATTGGTCCAGTTTATGCAGTAGCTGTAATATTAAATAAATCAATTAATAAAAAATTATTAAAAGATTCTAAAAGTTTAACAAAAGCTCAGAGAGAAGAGCTTGATAAGTATATTAGAGAAAATTCTATATGGGCTATAGGTCAAGCATCTATTAAGGAAATTGAAAAAATGAATATATTACATGCAAGTTTACTTGCAATGAAAAGAGCTATACTCAAAT
>Ga0209091_10002844_pt1 | contig 14289 bp, 13 predicted proteins | sample ArcticOcean_MG_C_6_FD_187438 | JGI IMG/M metagenome (GOLD analysis project Ga0209091, IMG submission 187438) | Marine microbial communities from western Arctic Ocean - ArcticOcean_MG_CB8_128 (SPAdes) (version 2) | ecosystem: Environmental > Aquatic > Marine > Oceanic | place: Arctic Ocean...
ATAAATGTTTAAACATAATATTATAATTACTGAATTTAATGCCCTATATCAAATATTATTTGAAATAAACGATTATTTAAAATTTAATCTAAATAAAACTAATTTAAAAGATATTAATAAAGTAGATCTTAGCAGCTCTATAATCCTTTCAAAGTTTATTTATAAAGATGAATTAATATTAAAAAAAAAAATCAGCCCAAATAAAATAATTTTTCTTATAGAAAATAGCAAATCTATAAAAAATATTAATGATTATAAACATATTTTTATTCCATTTAATATTAATAATTTTGTCGAAAAGATAAATATTCAGCTTTTAAAGAAAAAATTTAATGATCAGTCTTTTATAAAAATTTCAAGTTATATCTTAGACTTGAATTCAAGAATAATTTCAAATGATGTGGGAAATTTAAAGCTCACAGAAAAAGAAATAAATTTAATTCTTTTTCTGGGGAAAAATAAAAAACCACAAAAAGTAAGTGTTCTTGAAAACGAAGTGTGGAGCTATGCATCAGAACTTGAAACACATACAGTTGAAACGCATATTTATAGATTAAGAAAAAAAATTTTTAATAAATTTAAAGATAATAACTTTATATTAAGTAAAGAAGATGGATATTTAATTAAGTGAAAAAAAGAAATTTAATTGCAAAAGATTTATTAACCAAAAAATACAAACCAAAAATTGTTAGAGCCAAAAAAGGGAAGGGAAGCTTTAAAAGAAAAAAATAAATTTATTCTTAAAGTCTAGCCCCAATTTGTTGAATAACTTTTGAAGACATTTCAGTGCCCTTTTCTAGGCTTTCTTTTAGGGATAAGTTATTTACATGACCATGCAAAAAACCAGCAGCAAAAAGATCTCCAGCCCCAGTTAAATCTACAATTTTAAGATCTTTTTTTATACCACACTCGACCACATCATTGCCTTGTATTGCAATTGCGCCCTTTTCTCCTCTTGTAAGAACAATAATTTTTTTTAGCTCTTTTGAAAAATTAATTACTTCATCAAAGTGTTTTGCATCTATTAGAGAAATAATCTCTTGCTCATTTGCAAAAGTAATGTCTAGTTTATTTTTAACTAAGTCTAAAAAATGTGACTTGTGTCTATCAACACAAAATTGATCAGATAGTGACATTGCAACTTTATTTGCATTATTTATTGCTTTATCAAATGCTTTTTTTGGTTCACCCTCATCCCAAAGATAGCCCTCTAAAAGTATTATCTCACTTTGTTTGATTGCACTTGAACTAACATCATTTTCATTAATTTTTCCAGCAGTACCTAAAAAGGTACACATAGTTCTCTCTGAGTCAGGTGTTATTAAAATTAAACAGGTTCCTGTTGGTAGCTCTTCTTTTTTTTTTGAATAAAAATACTCTACCTTTTCTTTTTTGAGTCCCTCTTCATATTTAGCTCCAAGTTCATCATCACAAACTTTACCAATAAATCCTACTTTATTTTCAAGTTGGGATAAACCTACTATTGAGTTGGCAACTGATCCACCTGAAACTGTTTTTTCAATTTTAAGATTAGATAATAATTTTTTAAACTCATTTTCATCAAAAATGAGTTTCATTGTACTTTTTGTTAAATCATTTTGAGTAATAAAATTTTCATCAACTTTACAAATAACGTCTACAATTGCATTTCCTATTCCTAAAATTTTCATATTAAGCCTTTTTTGTTATAATTGAATTTTTTCTATTAGGATAACAAGAAGAACAAATTTTACAAGTTAAACCATAACATTCTCTTGCCCTACAATGTTCTCGTCCATAATAGATTATTTGAAGGTGTAACTTGTTCCATGATTTTTTAGGAAATAATCTTTTTAAATCCTCCTCAGTTTGAATAACATTTTTACCATTTGATAGGCCCCATCTTTGAGCTAATCGATGAATATGAGTATCTATAGGAAAAGCAGGATATCCAAATCCTTGAGACATAACAACACCTGCAGTTTTATGACCAACACCTGGAAGGTTTTCAAGTTCTTCAAAAGTTTTAGGAATCTTTCCTTTGTGCTTTTTAATTAACTGCTTAGATAAAAAAAATATACTTTTGGCCTTAACTCTAAAAAGACCTATACTTTTTATTAATTTTTCAATCTTTTTTCTTCCTAATTTTATAAAATGTTCCGGTTTATTATATTTTGGATAAATATTTTTTGTAACATTATTTACATTCAAATCAGTACATTGTGCAGACAAAAGTACAGAAATTAATAAAGTAAAATTATTAGTGTGTTTAAGGGGTATAGGAGTTGTTGGGTATATTTTATTTAAAATCTTTAAAATTAATTTAGCTTTTTCACTCTCATTCATTATTTAAAATTCATCAGATTCCTCATAGAGTAAAGGCCAGGTTTTTTACTCATTAACCATTTTGCTGCAGTTAGTGCACCCTCTGAATAAAGAGCTCTATCGAATGCCTCATGATTTAAAGTAATTATTTCTTTACCACTTGAAAATTTAACTTCATGCTCTCCAATAACTTCACCTTTTCTTAATGAATTAAAATTTATTTTTTTCCCATATGGAAAAGATTTTTTATTAAAATATTTTTTTCCAATTAATTTATAAAAATCTTTATTTCTTCCAGCTGCTATACCTTTTCCAAGCATTAAAGCTGTCCCAGATGGATGATCTTTTTTATGTTTGTGGTGAACTTCAAAAATTTTGTTTTGAAAATTATTTCCAAGTGATTTTGAGGCAATTTCTGTTAAATACATTAAAAGATTTATTCCTAAACTCATATTACCAGCTTTTAGAATGGGAATTTTTTTTGAATATTTTTTAATTAAAACTTCTTCTTTTTGAGTAAAGCCAGTTGTTCCAATAACTACTCTTTTTTTAAGCTTTGATGCAATTTTAAGAATCTTGAAAGTACATTTTGGAACCGTAAAATCTACAATCACATCAGTTTTTTTAAAAGTCTGATCTGTATTTAAGTCAAGCTTGATACCAATTATTTTCTTATTAATCTTTTTGTTTTCAGTGAGAGCCACTAATTTAAAATTTTTATTGGATTTAGAAGATTTGATAAGTTGCTGGCCCATTCTACCTAGGCACCCAGTAATAGCTAAATTAATTCTTTTCATTTATGAAAATATTAACCTTTTTTAGTTAATTAGTCTTTTAGTTTTTCCAGAAACTTTTGGCTTTTTGAAAGAATTTTTTAATACTTGGATTTGATTTTTCATTTTCAATCTTTCTAAATTTTTCAAGTAACTCTTTTTGTTCTTTATTTAATGAAATAGGAACTTCGGTGTTTACTTGAACATAAAGATCACCATTCCCACTGCCTCTCATATAAGGCATTCCTTTCCCTTTTAATCTAAACTGTTTTCCATTTTGGGTTCCTTCGGGTATTTTAATTTTTGCTCTGCCACCATCGATTGTGGGTATTTCTATTGTTGTACCCAATGCTGCATTAGCTATAGAGATAGGAAATTCAAAGAATAAGTTTTCATCAGATCTTTTAAAAAGTTCATGGGAGTGAACATTTATAAACAAATATAAATCACCACTTGAGCCACCTCTTGCTCCCGCCTCTCCTTTACCAGCTAATCTTATTCTTGTACCATCATCAACACCTTTTGGTATAGTTACAGATATTTTTTTAGAAGCTTGTTTGCTTCCTTGGCCGTTACAATCATTACATGGATTTGTAATTTCTTCTCCACTTCCGGCACACTGTGGACAAGTTTGTTGTACAGTAAAGAAACCTTGATTGGATCTTACTTTTCCATTTCCACCACAATAAGTACATTTTTCAGGAGAAGAACCTGGCTTAGACCCATTGCCCTTGCAAGTGGTACATTTTTCGGTAGTTGAAAATTTTATATCTTGTTTTTTACCCTTATAAGATTCTTCAAGGGTAATTGACAAATCATATCTTAAATCAGAGCCTCTGTTGTTAGAATTTCTTTTGTTTCTCGAACTTTGCCCACCTCCAAAATCTCCAAAAAAATCTTCAAATATATCTGAAAAATCGCCTCCACCAAAACCACCACCTTGTCTACCACCACCACCTTCAAAAGCAGCATGACCAAAATTATCATAGTTTTGTTTTTTTTCTTGATCTGAGAGAATACCGTATGCCTCACTAGCTTCTTTGAATTTATCTTCTGCAGTTTTATTCCCAGGATTTTTATCAGGATGATGTTTTACAGCTAGTTTTCTATAAGCTGATTTTAATTCCTCAGGACTTGCATTTTTACCAACACCCAAGACGTCATAAAAATCTCTTTTAGCCATAAGTTACTTTAAGATGATAATTGTTTTAAGTCTTAAGCACTTTTTTCTTTATCTTCTTCTTTTACTTCTTTGGTCTCTTCTTTTGTTTCTTCTTTTACTTCTTCAAAATCTGCATCAACCACATTATCGTCTTTTTTTCCTTCATTATTTTTATCACCATCTTTAGATGAATCTGGTTTTTTTTCTTGAGACTTGTAGATTGCTTCGCCCAATTTCATAGAAGCTTGAACTAAAGTTTCAGTTTTTTTCTTAATATCTTCAATATCAGTACCCTTAATTGCTTCTTTTAAGTTAGATGAAGCATCTTCTATTGCTTTTTTTTCTGCATCTGAAACTTTAGCCCCATGTTCTTTTAGATTTTTCTCTGTTGAATGAATTAAAGTATCAGCTTGATTTCTTACTTCCACAGATTCTCTTTTCTTTTTATCTTCTTCTTTGTTTGCATCTGCATCTTTAACCATTTTTTCAATTTCTTCATCACTTAGACCTCCAGAAGCTTGAATTTGAATTTTTTGTTCTTTCCCGGTTCCTTTATCTTTTGCAGAAACACTAACAATTCCATTGGCATCAATATCAAATGTTACTTCAATTTGAGGTACTCCTCTTGCAGCTGGAGCGATCCCAACTAATTCAAAATTTCCTAACATTTTATTATCAGAAGCCATCTCTCTTTCACCCTGAAGAACTCTAATAGATACCGCTGGCTGATTATCCTCAGCCGTTGAAAAAACTTGACTTTTTTTAGTAGGTATTGTTGTATTTTTTTCAATAAGTTTTGTAGATACACCGCCTAAAGTTTCAATTCCAAGTGATAAAGGTGTTACATCTAAAAGAAGTACATCTTTAACATCTCCTTGAAGTACTCCAGCTTGAATTGCAGCACCCATAGCGACAACTTCATCTGGGTTTACACTTTTGTTAGGTTCTTTTCCAAAAAAGTTTTTAACTTCAGCTAATACTTTTGGCATTCTTGTCATTCCACCAACCATCACAATTTCATCAATATCGTTTGCAGTAAGTCCCGCATCTTTAAGTGCAGTTTTACATGGTGGTAAAGTTTTTAAAATTAAATCTTCGACTAAGGCCTCTAATTTTGCTCTAGTCATTTTTAAATTTATATGTTTCGGACCTGTTTTATCTGCAGTTATAAAAGGTAAATTAACATCAGTTTGTTCTGCTGATGACAATTCTATTTTTGCTTTTTCAGCTGCTTCCTTTAATCTCTGAAGAGCTAATTTATCAGTTTTTAAATTAATGCCATTATCTTTTTTAAATTCACCAATTAAGTAGTCAACAATAATATTGTCAAAATCTTCTCCACCTAAAAATGTATCACCATTCGTAGATTTTACTTCAAATACTCCATCTCCTAATTCGAGAATAGATACATCAAAAGTTCCACCACCTAAATCATAAACAGCAATTTTTTTATTTTCCTTTTTTTTATCCAAACCATATGCCAGAGAAGCAGCAGTAGGTTCATTGATGATTCTTAAAACTTCTAGACCAGCAATTTTACCAGCATCTTTTGTTGCTTGTCTTTGGGCATCATTAAAATAAGCAGGAACAGTTATTACCGCTTTAGTTACTTCTTGCCCTAAATATTTTTCAGCTGTTTCTTTCATTTTTTGAAGAATAAAAGCTGATATTTGTGAAGGAGAATATTTTTCACCTTTTGCTTCAATCCAAGCATCACCTTTTTCTGAATTAACTATCTTAAAAGGTGCAGCTGTAATATCTTTTTTTACAGTTGGATCTTCAAAATTTCTTCCAATTAATCTTTTTACAGCAAATATAGTATTTTCCGGATTAGTTACAGCCTGTCTTTTTGCAGGTTGTCCAACAAGTTTCTCTCCATCATCAGTAAAAGCAACAACTGAAGGAGTTGTTCTTGCACCTTCTGCATTTTCTAAAACTTTAGGTTGACTACCCTCCATGATTGACACACATGAATTTGTTGTTCCTAAATCTATTCCTATAATTTTGCTCATAATTTAAATCCTACCCTTCATATAAGTGTTAATTTTGAATCTACAAGTTCAGTCAAATATAATTAATTGTCTGATTTCTCTTTATTTTCATGGACTTTTTCCACTTTTTTTTCAGTTTTTTTTGAAACACATACTAAAGATGGTCTAAGCAACCTATCTTTCATCATAAATCCTTTTTGTATTTCCTGGACAATTGTACCAGGTTCTTTTTGATCATCATCGATTTCCATCATGGCCTGATGAAGGTTTGGGTCAAGTTTTTTACCAATTGAATCCACAGGAGTAATTCCGTTTTTTGATAAAATAGAAACCATGTCTTTATTTATAATATCAAAATGTTCTAATGTTTTTGTTAAAGCCTCGGTATTTTTTAACACCTCATCGTTTTCTAATATTTTTTTGGATCTTTCCAAATTATCAATTAAGTTTAAAGTTTCTTTTGCAAAAGCAAAACCACCATAATTAAACGCTTCATCTCTTTCTTTTTCAAACCTTCTTCTTTGATTCTCCATTTCGGCAAAAGTTCTGGCAACTTTATCTTCAAGATCTTTAATTGTTTCTTCAGCAGTAACTTCTTTAATTTCCTCTTCTTTCTCTACAGGATCTGGACTAGCATCGATAGTTTTGTCATTAATAGAAGTTTCATTCACGTCTTCATTTTGCTTATCCGTATTAATTTTTTGATCTTTTTCCATTGAGAGTTATATGGTATGAAATTTGATAATTGCTAGATGTTAAATAAAAAAATAACAAAACTATTGATAGGCACAAATAATAAAGGAAAACTAAGAGAAATTAGAGATTTGGTACCAAAAAACCTTAAAATATATTCTCCAGAAGACTTTGAAATTAAAAGTCCAGCTGAAAATGGAAAGTCATTCCTAGAAAACTCATTAATTAAAGCTAAATATTTTTCAAATAAAGCAAAAATGATATGTTTAGCAGATGATTCAGGTCTTGAAGTGGATATTTTAGCTAAAGCTCCGGGTATATTTTCGGCAAGGTGGGGCGGAAAAAAAAATAATTTCAGTAAAGCCATGGATAGAGTGCTTAAAGAAATTAAAAAAAAAAATAAAAACTGGAATTCAAAAAAAATTAAAGCTCGCTTTGTTTGCGCTTTAACAATTTATTGGCCTAATGGAAAAACAGTAAATTCGGTAGGTAAAATAGAAGGATATATTTCAAATAAAAAATTAGGAAAGAATGGATTTGGATATGATCCAATTTTTATACCAAGAAAAACGAAATTAACATTTGGTCAAATGAAACGTGAAGCTAAATATAAAATTGATCATCGTTATAAAGCGTTTAGAAAAATTAAAAAATTTTTTTAAATTTATTATCTTCAATTTTATAAAAATTTAAAATATGATTAATTTTGTTTTGCTTAATTTCAAAAAAACCTGTTTTTCCTTTAAATTTATTTTTTTTAATAAATAATTTTTTATCAACTATAAAATCATTTTGTAAAATTAAATAATATATTAATCCAACAAGATCATAAGAAATAATTGATAGTTGATTAGGATATTCATTAAATTGAGAATAATAAATTTCTGAAAATTTTTTATAATTTTCATGATTTATAGAAGGAAAGTATAATGGCTGAGAATTTTTTTCTTTGAGTAAAGATGAATCAAACCATTGGTTTAAGGCGATAAAAAAAATTTCGTTAGGATAAACATCTACATAAAGTAAAGATGTTGTTATACTTTTTAAGCTTTCATCAAAATCTGCAATAATGATTGAATCAAAATTGACCTTTCCAATGGTGTCCATTTTTTCTAATTTCTCTAATTTTTTTTCTTTATTTGGATTACTTGAATTTGCTAATTTTTTAATTTCACGTTTAAGGTCCAATTGTCTAGCTTTATATTTTGTGATTTTTTCAATTTGTTTAGTGAGTTTTGTAGGTTCAGGTTGATAAATATGAGTTTTTTTTATTTTAATTTTGGTTTCTTTAATTGATCTCTTTATTTCATTTACATAGTGTGACTCTGGTATTAACAAAATTGTTTTTTTTAATCCTTCTAATTCTTGAAATTTAATAATTGCATTTATTTGTGAAAGAGAATTTATTCCTGCACTAATAACATTTTTAGGAATTTCTAATGTTTTATTTGTAAGTGATATAAAGGTCATATCTTGAAGCTCGTCTAAATAAATAAGATTTTTATTAAAAATTGGCCCAATAACAATTTTTACACCTTGCTCATTTAAATCTTTTGCAACCTTAAGAGTTATAGCTGGATCATTTTTTGTATCTTTTGGAAAAACCTCTATTTGGTCGTTATTAATTTTATTAATTGCAAGTTTAACAGATTTAATTATTGAATTACCAACATAAGCATTTTTTCCAGACAGCGGAACTAATAAACCAATCTTTATTTTTTCAGATGCACCTAGATGTTGTTCTGTGCAAACAGAAACTAAAATGATAAAAATTATAATATTAGTAAATATTTTCATTTTAATGATATTATTATAATAGTTATATTTTAATGATTCCACAAACTGACATAAAAATTAATAAATTAAAAGATGGTTTATACGTTGTTTCTACACCAATTGGAAATCTAGGAGATATTACATTAAGAGCTATCGACGTTTTGAAGCAATCAGAATATATACTTTGTGAAGACACAAGAGTATCAAAAAATTTATTAGAAAAATATAAGATTAAATCTAAGTTAATTTCTAATCATAAGTTTAATGAAACTAAAAATTTAAATAAAATTATTCAAATATTAAAATCAAACACAATAGTATCAATTATTTCAGACGCAGGTACACCGAGTATTTCTGATCCAGGAAGTATTCTTATTAATGAATGTGTAAAAAATAAAATAGATATTTTTCCTATTCCTGGAGCCTCAGCAGTAACTGCTGCCGTTTCCATTAGCGGGTTTTCTGAAAAATATTACTTTTATGGTTTTTTCCCAGAAAAAAATAAAGATTTGAATAAAGATTTGGCTATTTTATCTAAATTGAATTGCTCAATTGTTTTTTTTATTCCACCCAAAAAAATAAACAAAACTATAGACCCAATTAAAAATTTTTTCCCAGGTCGAAAGATACTAATTTGCAGAGAGATATCAAAATTCTATGAAGAATATACCAGAACATCAGTTAATGATTTAAATAATTATTTTAAACCTCCAAAAGGTGAACTAACCGTTGTAATTTCTGAAGGAGAAATTAATAAAGATATAGAAAAAAAATTAAGTACAGTGGATAAAAATAAAATAAAAAAAATGATTCAAACTTCCAGTATAAAAGATATAGTTAATTTAGTTTCAAAAGAAAAAGAAATATCTAAAAAAGATATTTATAATTTTTGTTTAAAGATAAAAAATGAAAAATAAATTAATAATCATAATTTCACTGTCATTTTTTATTATAACGGGGTGTGTGGGTGTGTCCTCCACTGGTGTATTTGGAACAGGCGTAAGCATTGCTTTAGATCCAAGATCAGTAGGAACTCAAATTGACGACTCAATAATGCAAAAAAACTTAGTTGCAAGATTATCTCTAAAAAATAAAAAATATTTTTTAGCACTTAAGGTTAAAACACTAGACGGTAGAATATTCTTGACAGGTAAAGTTGATGATCCTGAAGAAAAATTGCACATTACTAAACTTGCTTGGGAAACTGATGGTGTTAGGTCAGTTAAAAATGATATTAAAATTAAAGAAGATTTTAATTTTAAACAATCAGCAAAAGATTTATTGATTACCTCTCAATTAAGAACTGCTCTTATTTTGAATAAAAATATAAAATCAATGAATTATAATATTGATACTTATAAAAAGAAAATTTTTATTTATGGTATTGCATTGACTTCAGATGAAAAAGAAAAAGTTATAGATGAAGCAAAACAAATTTTAGATGTTGAAAAAGTGATTGCAAGTATTTTATTAATTGAGAATCTAAGAATACAAAAAAATTAATTTTTTTTATTATAATTAATTACTCCAGCAGAATAAGCTGCTATAGAAGCTAAATTTAATATATCAGAAGTAGAAGATCGCAATGGTGCAATTTCAATAGGCTGACCCAACCCGATTAATAAAGGACCAATAACTTTCGCCCCTCCCAGTTCTCTCATCATTTTGTATGAAATGGCAGCGCTATGTTGTCCAGGCATAATCAATATGTTTGCATTTCCAACTATTTCTGAAAAGGGATAAAGTTCTTTATATTGATCATTTAAGGCAACATCGGGCTGCATATCACCATCAAATTTAAAATTTACATTTTTTCTTTTTAAAATATCTACAGCATTCTTTATATGTTTAGTTCTGCTTGTTAATGGTTGTCCAAATGTAGAGTGAGATACAAAAGCAACTTTTGGATCGAAACCAAATAATCTTACAACACGCGCAGATGATATTGCTATCTCAGCAAGGTGTTCAGAGCTTGGATATTCATGGACACTTGTATCTCCAACAAAAACAGTTTTACCTTTATTAACAATCATATTAAGACCAAACATTATTTCCCCAGGCCTTGCATCAACTACTTTTGTTATTTTTTCTAAGGAAGCTCCGTATCTTCTTGTATTTCCAGTTACAGCTCCGTCAGCATCTCCACAGGAAACCATGCACGAAGCCCAAATTACTCTATCATTTCTTACCATTCTGTCACAATCTCTCTCAAGCAAGCCTTGTTCTCGTTGCATTTTTTTAAATAAAAAATTTACATATCTTTCTCTTTTTTCTTTGTCAGTTGAGTTAGTTATTTCGATATCAAAATTTTCACTGTAACCAATTTCTTTTAATCTTTGTTTAATGGTATGTTCTTTAGCTACTAATATTGGAATTCCTAAACCACTATTTTTGAAAGCAATTGCAGCTTTTAAAGTATTTTCATCTTCTCCATCAGCAAAAACAATTCTTTTTTTGGTTTTCTTGATTTGAGAATTTATTCCTTGCATGATTGTTACCGAAGGATCTAATCTTTGTTTCAGATTTTCTTTATAAATTTCAAAATCTTTTATGTCTTTTCTTGCAACGCCACTGTCCATTGCAGCTTTCGCAACAGCAGCAGGAATTACACTAATTAGTCTTGGATCGAATGTTGACGGAATTATATACTCTCGTCCATAATGTGGTCTATCACCGCCCATTGCAGCAACGACTTCATCAGGAACATCCTCGCGAGCAAGAGTTGCTATAGCATGAGCAGCAGCAACTTTCATTTCTTCATTAATAGTTTTGGCTCTAACATCTAGAGCTCCTCTAAATATATATGGAAAACCAATTAAATTATTTACTTGATTAGGATAATCTGATCTACCTGTTGCAATAATTGCATCATCCCTAACTTCTTGGATTTCTTCTGGTGTTATTTCAGGATCAGGATTTGCACACGCAAAGATTATTGGATTTTTGGCCATTTTTTTTACCATATCTTTAGACAGCACACCTTTTGCAGACAGCCCCAAAAATACATCAGCACCATTAATTGCTTCGTTTAAAGTTCTATCTTTTGTTTCAATTGCGTACGATGACTTCCATTGATTTAAATTATCTCTTCCACGGTAAATAACTCCTTTTCTGTCTATCATGGTTATATTTTTTTGTGGAACTCCACTATTTTTAAATAAATTAGTACAAGCCATAGCTGAGGCTCCAGCCCCATTTACAACCACTTTAATTTCTTTTATTGATTTTTCAGATATATCAAGCGCATTAATTAATGCAGCTGTTGTAATTATAGCTGTTCCATGTTGGTCGTCATGAAAAACAGGAATATCTAAAATTTCTTTAAGTTTTTCTTCAATAATAAAACAATCTGGAGCAGCAATATCTTCTAAATTTATACCACCAAAACTAGGTGCAAAATTTTTTATGCTATTAATTATTTCGTTAGTATCGGTACAATCTATTTCTAAATCTATGGAATCTATATCTGCAAATCTTTTAAATAATATTGCCTTACCTTCCATGACCGGTTTAGAAGCTAGAGCACCTAAATTTCCCATTCCTAAAATTGCAGTTCCGTTGCTTATTACTGCCACTAAGTTACCTTTGGTTGTATAGTCGTATGCTGCATCAGGATTTTCTGCAATTGCTCGGACTGGGGCAGCAACACCCGGAGAATAGGCTAAAGCCAAGTCTCTTTTTGAAGTCATAGGTTTTGAAGAGATAATCTCAATCTTGCCTGCTTTATTACTATTGTGGTAATCTAGAGCTTCTTTATCTGTGTAATGGTCAATTTTTGTTTTTTTCATTTTAGATAATTAGCTTTACAAATGGAGCAAATTTAAGACTAATATGATTTATGAATCTTCTTAAGTCAACAGGCACATTCAGTTTTTTTACCATCATAAGTCGGTTACTCGGCTACTTAAGGGATATATTGATTGCAACATTTCTTGGGACAGGTCCATTAGCCGATGTTTTTTTTGTTGCATTTAGAATTCCTAATACTTTTAGAAGACTATTCTCAGAGGGAACATTTAACGCAGCGTTTGTTCCCAGTTATGCATCTGAACTTTCACAGGGAAGAGGTCAAGCTAATGAATTTGCGAACAGTGTATTTAATCTATTAATTTTAGGTTTATTTTTTCTAGTAGTAGTAATTGAAATTTTTATGCCTATTTTTATTTTTTTGATAGCGCCAGGGTTTGATGGCGATAATCAAAAAATGGACCTAGTAATTAATCTAACCAGAATAACATTTCCTTTTTTATTTTTTATAAGCTTAGCATCATTTTTTTCAGCAATCTTAAATTCACACAATAGATTTGCAGTTGCTTCTGCTGCACCAGTAATTTTGAATATACTGTTAATAGCAGTTTTATTTTATGGAAAATTTTTAAACGATCAGCTTGTTTTTTATCTATCATATGCAGTAACTATAGCTGGAATTATTCAGTTAGTGTTTTTGTATCTTTTTGTAAAAAAATTTTATTTACCAAAAATTACTTGGCAGTTCAAAATTAATGAAAAAGTAAAAATTTTTTTTAAAAAATTACTTCCAAGTATATTTTCTTCTGGGGTAACTCAAATTAATATTTTAGTAGGAACTATAATTGCTTCATTTCAATCAAGTGCAGTTTCTTATCTCTATTATGCTGATAGAATTTACCAGATAAATTTGGCTATTGCAGGAATTGCAATTGGAACAGTTATATTGCCTCAACTTTCTAAATATATTCAAAATGATAAAAAAGAAGAAATAGTATTAATTCAAAATAAAGCTTTAGAACTAAGTTTATTTCTGAGTATTCCTGCTACCATTGCTCTTTTAATTGGCTCTGAGCAAATTGTTTCTGCATTATTTGGTTATGGAGCATTTGATGAAAATGGAGTTAAAAACTCTGCAAAAGCTTTATTTTATTTTAGTTTAGGTTTACCAGCATTTTCTTTAATAAAAGTTTTTTCAAGTTTTTTTTTCGCACGGCATAATACTAAAATTCCATTTTATATTTCTTTCTTTTCAGTTTTATTAAATATATTGATTAGCGTTTTTTACTTTAAAACCATTGGGTTTATTATTATTCCCATTGCAACAAGTATTTCATCTTGGTTTAATTCGATCGTATTATTTATTTTTTTAAAAAAGAAAAATTTATTTAATTTTAATTTAATTTTTATAAGTAGATTTATAAGAATCTTGATAGCAGCGATTATTATGGGGTTATTTTTCAATTATTTAATTAATTTTTTTGATAGCGATTTGATGTTTGAGAAAAGTTTTAAATCAGCTTACCTAATTGGAATAGTATTATTAGGCCTTATTTCATATTTGTTAACTGCAGTTCTGATCAAAGCTTTTAAAATTAGTGATATTAAACTAAAGTATTAGGCAATGTCTAAAAAAATTTTTTCTGGAGTGCAGCCAACTGGCAATCTTCATTTAGGAAACTATTTAGGAGCAATTAAAAATTTTGTAGAATTAAATAATCAAAAAGACAACGAGTGTATTTTTTGTGTGGTTGATCTTCATGCAATTACTGTGAAACAAGATCCAAAAGAATTAAAAAAAAATATAAGAGAAACTACAGCAACATTTATTGCTTGCGGAATT
>Ga0209091_10002851_pt1 | contig 14255 bp, 16 predicted proteins | sample ArcticOcean_MG_C_6_FD_187438 | JGI IMG/M metagenome (GOLD analysis project Ga0209091, IMG submission 187438) | Marine microbial communities from western Arctic Ocean - ArcticOcean_MG_CB8_128 (SPAdes) (version 2) | ecosystem: Environmental > Aquatic > Marine > Oceanic | place: Arctic Ocean...
TTAAAAGAGATTTTGTTTTCTTCTTGTGTTTTGAATATTTATTATTATATTGTTTTCTAGTTTTATTTTTGGAGAGAATTTTATAAGCACGCTTCACCTTGCTTGTTAATTTATTCCTTTTCTTAAGTTTATTGTATGCGTTTTTGATTGTTTTTTTAGTTGCGTATTTACTTACTCCAAGTCTTTTGTATAAATGATGACCTCCTTTCATTTTTCTTCTTCTTCTTTTTCTTTTACGTGTTCTTTTACCCCCTTTGCCTGATTCCCATCCCATGTCTTGCCTCCCAGGATTCTGTTTTTGAAGCGAATCATCGTTGTAGTGATTATCTGCTTTTTCCTCTTCTGTTGTTGTTTCCTTTACTGTTTCCTTTACTGTTTCCTTTACTGTTTCCTTTACCGTTTCCTCTTTCTTTTTTGGTTGAGTAGACATATATATATAACAAAGATTTTCGTAAAATTTTGTTATTTAATTTACTACTAAATATTAATGTATATAATATTAGCAATAATAAGCATTTTATTATTATTAATAGCAATTTATAAATTAAAATATCAGTTCTGGTCTAGACAACCAGTTTTTCATTTTCATAATTTAAAGTATTGGTTAATACCACCAGGTATTATTCAACATGATAAGCCAGTTAAGGATAAGTTTTATGATAAAGATATATATTTTGATACGTATTTTAATACTCCTACTAAAAAAAAAGCACTATTCGCTCATTTTATTCAGGGACATTTTCTTCCGCACAAAAAAGAAAAATATAATCCGCCTAAAAAGGGAGTTTTGAATTATTTTAAAGCTCACAATGATAAATCATATTTATCAATGATGTATGATAAAAATAATTTTAAATTAATAGGGACTATGAGTACAAGACCTTTAGATTGTTATATTGGTGATAAAAAACTATCACTTGGGTATGTAGATTTTCTTTGCGTACATCAAAAATATAGAAAAAAAGGCATAGCTCCAAAGATTATATATAGTCATTATGTCAATAGTAGATATAAGGATAAGAATACAGTTTTTTTATTTAAACGTGAAGGTGCTGCTACTTTAATAGTCCCTTTGACAGTATATAAAAATTATTTATTTGATATATTTTATTGGGATAAATTAGTAAAATTCGACCAACCCAATATTAGAACCATATTAATAAACAAACAAAACTTTCATTATTTTGTTTATGTATATGAAAGATTAATGAAATCTAATTTTAAATGTTTAATTATTCCAAATTTAAATCATATAGAATTATTAGTAAAAGATAGGCAAATATTTATAACTGTTACCTTAATAGATAACGAACCGTATGATTGTTTTGTTTTCCATAATACATATACAAGTTATAATGGTAAAAATAGTCTGGAATGTATATGTAGTTTTAAGGAAACTGATGAAAGTGTATTTGTATTAGGATTTATGTGTTCTGTCAGTTTGATTTATGAAAGAAAGAAATTTACAAGATTATTTATAGAAAATATTTCTAATAACAATATTATCATTAAAAATATAGTGAAAAGATATCAACCAATATTGAAAAGCGACGCATCTTATTATTTCTATAACTTTGGTTATAGACCATTTGAAAGTAAACATACGTTTATATTAAACTGATTCATCTGTAATAATATAACCCTTTACAGTAGGTATTAAATGTATGATTTTATTAGGATTATTTGAAGATTTATATTTATAATAACAGCAACAAAAACAAGTAATTGTAAGCATAGACAGAATAAGAATATTTATATAATAATTTCCAAAATTATCAGGCATATTATAGCTTATAGATGTAACTCCTTAATATAGTTAAAATATATATTAACGGGTATATTTTCCAGCACGCGCAAATGAATCAACAACGAAAATTGTAAAAACGCCTAAAAACATGTATAATACAAGTTCTTCTGTGACATTTTGTGTTTTCTCATCTTTGGTTTCTTCTAAAAGATGTATCATATAATTTAGTTTTTTCATTAGTTCATCTTTAGATCCGTGTAAATTTGCCGAATTTTGAGGATTTGACGAATAAGGAACGTACGTATTGAAATAATTTTGATAGTTTTGATTGGATGCTTGGTCGGTAGATAATTTAGAAAATCCTTCCATTTCAACAGCATTATCAGTATCTTGTAATGTATCTTGTAATGATTCTTTGGACTCATCAGGTTCTCTCGTTATTTGTGCTGATGGTGGTGGATTGAAAGTTTCATCAAAATCTGCTAAATTAGAATCATCATCATCATTTCCATCCATACTGTTTAGGAATTCTCGCACTTTACTTGATTTCTTTTTTATTGTTTTGTTTTTACGTTTTTTTGGAATAAAATTATCTGCTTTATTATCTGATGAAAAATCGGAATACGAAAGTGTTGACATACTTATAAAAAAATAAGATTATAATTTTATATTAACAACTGAATAATTATATTGTAAATTTATATAGATGGATAATTATATTGAAATCATTTTACTTGGAGTATTGGTAATATTAGTATACAAGAAACCTGTATTTTTAGAGAATATTAATGATAATAAAATATTATTAGCGTTAATGATTTTACTAAATACATATATGCTTAAAAATGTGGGAATGTCTGCTGGTATTATTATGTCTTTTATAATAATGGTATTAATCGATACAAAAGAAAATTTTTGTGATGCTAAAGAAGGATTCACTCCTAAAATACAGATATGGCAACCATCTGTTTTTACTGGGCCTTGTCAAGTAGAATTGGATAGAGAAATGAAAGTTAAGGGTGAAAGAGCAACAATTGAATCAACAGAACAATTAGACAAGCATACCAACAATGGATATAAAATTCATCAAAAACAATTATATTAATTTCTTAATTTATATTAAATATGATTGGTGTAGTTTTAGAATATTTAAAAGCATTAAATAATAGTAAATTTTTTGCTGGGGTTGTTATGATAATGATGAATATAGGTTCTAAATATGTTACTATAGAATTAAGTAAAAATCAAGAACAGTATTTAAAAAATAATATAGGTAGACAAATTTTAATTTTCGCAATATCATGGATGGGAAGCAGAGATATATTAATAGCATTAGCTCTTACAGCTATATTTACTATATTAGCAGACCATTTATTTAATGAACAAAGCCAGTTTTGTATTATTCCGCGTAAATATAGAAGATACGAACATTTATTAGATTTAGATAAAAATAATGAAGTAACAGAAGAAGAGTTAAAACACGCAAAAGAAGTTTTAGAAAGGTCGAGAAAAAAAGTAGAAAGACAAGGACAATTAAAAAATTTAAATAATTTTATTACGCAAGTATAATTTCTCTCCAATTTATAATAATATGAATATTACTATAAATAATAGAAATACCCTACAAATAAATTTTCCTAAAAAGAAAAAATGTCCCGAAGGAAAATTTCTTTATAGGGTAACATTTGGATATAAATCTAATTTGTCAGGAGACGTGGTCTTTCCTGTTACTTACGATAATTTTAACCAAAGTTTCCAAACAAAAGGTTTAAAATTAAATGCAGGAGACATCGTAAAATATACGCCTCAAAATAAATCGGATCCTAATTATAACAATAACGCTATAATTACACTTTCAACAAATAGATATGAAAACCGAGAGGCGCAATCAAGGGGTTTAAAAATAAGACCAGATAGAGATAAATATAGTTTATTTGATATTAAATTTATAAATCCTGTTGTAGGGTCAAATAATACAGTTATTAAGGAGAAAAAGGAATTATCAAGATTAAATAAAGATAAATCCGTCCAATTAACAAAAATCCAAAGCGAAGTTGAATCTTATGTTTGTGAAGACTCTTTTCTTCCTTATAGACACGTGGTTCTTCCTTACAAAAGAGCTGTTGAAGCACGAAGAACAGACGATGGTGGTTATTTTAAACAGGTAGAAAATAGGATGTGGAATGAGAATTTTGAATTGGACAAAAATAATCAACCGATGTATCCATTGATGGACAACTTCACACCACCCTTAAAAGATAAATTAGAAAAAGCGGTAGAAAATATGGTGAGTGTTGGATTTTTATTGGGTAAAGAACAAAAACCAACAATAACTCCCAAAACTCCCAAAGGTAAAAACTGGAGATTATCATTTTTAATGCCTATTGGTTCTAAACCAGGAGAAACAATTACTGTCCCAATTAATGGTATAAAGATAGTGGTAAAAATACCGATATCAATGGGAGAATTGGGAGGAGACGATAGTAAAATTCCAAAGGAAAATGAATATATAAGAAATGTCCCTATTATTCAGAAACTTAACAGCGAAGTTTATGATTCTTTGAAAACGATGTCATCCAAAAGTGTGGATACTGAATTTATACCTACATATATCAAAGCGAGTGAATATATAGGACCAGACAGTCAGAAAAACTTAGATATGTTAATTAAACCAGGTATTTCACAACAATATTTCATTAGTAATGCTAAAATTATCCCACAAAATGGAAATAAATTTATATTTAAAAAATTAACTACTTTTGATAAATCCTTTCCACTTATTTTTGATCTTTATGTTTTACTTGATTTAACCTTAAATTTAAAACTAAAAGGTCCAAAGGAAGCAACAGATGATACATTTGGTGGTAAATTAACAAGAACAATTACAGCTGGTCTAATGAATGGTTCAAATAATTGTCCCGAGTACATGAAAAAAGCCAAAGAAGGGTTTAATGGGTTATTGTCAAAAGTAACGCCTCAGGAGTCGATAACAAAATATGAGTCTGGTCCGCGTGGAGTAGATGATATGATGTTGCGTAGAAGACAAGATGGTGAGCGCGAGGGGCGTGACAATCACACAGAGGCGGTAAGAAAACGTAGGGAAAGAAACCTAAAATTTCAATCTAATATAAGGTCTCGTAGGGGGCGTGGTGTTAGACGATGGAGAGGAGGTAGAAGAAAAAAGAAAACTCGTAGAAAAAAAATAAGAAAATGCGTTAAAAAAGTTACAAAAAAATTAAATAAATGTTGGAGAAAAAAGAAAAGAAAAACTTTTAAGAAATGTTGGAAAAAAGGTAGAGATAAATATAAATCTTGTAGAAAAAGGGCAAAGAAAACAAGAAGAAAGCGTAAAAAAAAATAATTTATATTAATAATAACTAAATAATAATTAGTATTAATCTATTTTTTCAATATCTTCTTTTTTATCAACCAAAGCATCTTCTAATTCCTTAACGCGGTTGTTTAATTTTTTTAATTGTTCTATTAATTCCTTTGCCTCTTTGTGTTGTTCTTCTCTTTCATGTGTTTCTGTTTGATACCACCAATTATAAACCCCTGATGTACCATTATATGCTAGTCTTACAGCATTATAGGCTAAATCTATTCCTTCATATAAAATCGTTCCAAGCACCATATAGATAACTTGAATAAAATAAATTGAATAAATAATTGTTGATATAAATAAAATATATTAACAATGTCTTATAAAATGGCAATATTGATTAGAAGTGATATTAAAATGAGTAAAGGGAAAGTATTAGCTCAAGTTAGTCACGCGGTAGTAAAGGCTACTATAAAAGCTTATACGACGACAACATTATTTTATAAATGGCAAAATGATGGAGAGAAAATAGTAATATTAAAGGTTTCTAATGAAAAAACATTAGATACCATTATAAATATAGCTGAAAGGAAAAATGTTAAAAATGGTGTAGTAATTGACGCCGGATTAACGGAAGTAAGTCCAGGAACAAAAACAGTTGGATTTATTGGACCAGATTGCGATTATAAAGTAGATAAGTTAGTGGGACAATTAAAATTGTATTAACTAAAGTTTAAACTAACAGTATTTCTTTCTGACTTTGGTTTTCTTCTAGATTTTGTAGGTTTATTTAAGTCACTTTTCATCTCATCTAGTTCGCTAATACTAACAACACTTTGTGTTTCCTTTTGATTAATATTTATTTTTTTTGTTTTTAATCCAGAAAGGATATCTCCTAAATCACTTGGTCCTTTCATTTCGGCTCTTGATGTTCTTCCAAAGTTATCTTTGATGTTAATAGCATCATTCATATTGCCTCCTCTTCTGCTAGCATCAATATCTGGTCTATTACTTCCTCTTGGCATTTTAGGTGGATTTTGTCTCATTTCTCTTGAAGGCATTGCTGGAGAACCCATAGGAGGCATTTGACCCATTTGTTGTTCGCCTCCCATCATTCCGCCCATAAATTGACCAAACCCAGGGTTTTGTTGTCCCATAGAATTCATGGCCGCACTTTGAAACTGTTGCATTAGTTCAGGGTTTTGTCTCATAATATCATCCATCCCTGGCATCGATGATTTAAACATAGTGTTTGTCATATGTAACATTGCTGCGCTACCACCTAACATAAATAATAATTTGAGTTCGGGTGACATTTTTGCTTTACCACCGTATTTTTCGTGCAACTCTCCAAAAACATCATCATACTCATCTACATTTTCATTTACTGCTTCGCTCCACCCATCTAATTTTAAATCAAATGGATCAAATCTACCATTCAAAAATTCTAACCCGCTTACAAAGGCTAATAGCATTTTTGCTTGAAATTTTACACTGTTTTTTTTCTCTCTTTCATTTTTTATCATCTCAAATTCTCCTTTCATTTCATCTAATGGAGAGTCCATTGTGTATTTTTTTGTTAATTGTATGCCTTTTTTATCTAACTCTTCAAGTTTTCTTAAAATTTTTAGTTTTTCTCTTAAAGTTTCTTGAGGTGTCATAGTTGGTACAGGTGGGGCTGCTGATGGCGCGACAGGTATTTCATTAAATGTTTTAAATCCATCAGGGGTCTCTATTTTAGGTCTAGTAGTTGCACTTTTCAAAGGACCCATGTTATTATTATTTTTCTCATTTATATTTAATGTAATACTTGGTGATACAGATGGAGTATCAAAAATATTACTTGTAACATCAGTAAAACTAGGTCTTTTTACTTTTGGTTTTTCATTTAAATTAATATTATCAAGTTCATTTAAATCACTAAGATTAATGTCTGCCTTTGGAGATGATATTTTATTTTTATTCTGGTTCATTAACATTTCTGCTCCTGGTCCAAAATTAACACTTTTTTTTGGTAAATTATTGTCTATGTTAATTTTAATAGTTCCTCTATCTGAATTACCTGAAACATTTAAGTTTGGCTTTCCTAAATTTAAGTTGATTTCTTCCATCTTATGTTTAAACAAGAACTTTTAATTTTAAGTAATCCGCATAATAAATATTTATTCTTGGTTTTCTTTTAATATTGTCTTTTTTAAATACCAACGACCTTGTAGAAAACTATCTGCTAAATCATCTTTTTTTTTATGTTTGTTAAAGATTTCTAACCACGGCGATAATAAATTATCTTTGGATATAATTTCTCTTGTGAAATTGATGCTTAATTTTTTTCTTTCTGAATAAGTTGTTTTTTTATTTCCTATAAATTCCTTTAATTTATTTGATGCGCTAACTTCTTCGACAAGTGGTATATTTTTTTCTATAAAATGTTGCATAATCATACCTTGTAATGTTTTCATTCTCATTGCTAATGGACCTATCTGATTTTCAACAATAACTCCGTCTATTTGTATATCTTTGAAAATTTCATTAAATTTTTTTTTAAGATTTCTTCCATATTGAACTAAATTCATATCTTTTGTTTTCTTTGTTGATATATAATCAAAATAATGTGCGTTAACATAATTTGTTATTTTCAATATTAAATCATCCTTTTTAATTTTCTTTTCAAACTCTATTTCATATTTTTTTGCCAGCTCTTTTACTTCTTTTACTTTAAGTTTTTTAAATTTTATAGGATTTAATTCTTGGGGTGGTATCTTGTAGTTTTTATTTTTTGCGTGTATTTTGCAGTAAAATTTATCATTTTTTAAAAATTTTGCGTTTTTATTACAAGGCAATCCTTTTTTATTTTTCTCTCCACATATAAAAGTTTGTTCTTCACATAAATTTAAAACATCCCATAATTTTATTTTATATTCTATGTTATCTGTTATACTGAATAAACACACAGCTAAATTTTTCATTCCTACATCTATACTTAATATGTTCAAGTTCATATACACATGATATGATAATTGTTTTAAATATTATTAAATTACTAATAATATTTAATGAAAGGTGTTTGACGAACAAGATCGCATAGGTCCGGCGTTATTTGCGTCTCCCATAGTGCATTTAGATGCTCTCCTTAATAATAGTTGTTCTTGTGTCATAATTGGTGCTTTTAATCTAGATTGTAATGATTGTCTTGTAACATACATATTTTTTAAATCAGAATTTTCATAACCATATGGTCTAGAATTATCAGCACAATTTTTAAATAAATATTTTTGTTGTGATGGTACTTGTGCCGCTTCAACTATACACTGTGAAGCTTCGTTACACGCTAATTTTTTATTTTGCTTTGCAACAGATTTACTATTATTAATCAACCATTGTCTGTATTGATAATTATTTTTAATTCCTAAAGAATCCCTTAACTCTGTGTTTGCCTTACATGATGGGTCAAAAGTTGTATAATGTCTTCCATCACTCATAAGGGGTGGTATATTGAAATGTATATTATTAGATCCAGAATAGCAAGTAGCCCAACTCATTTATATAAATACTTAACAAAATTATTCTGTCGATTTTAATAAATCTACAAGGGATCCCTTCTTTAATGATTTATAATTTTCAAGGCCTTTTTGTTTTGCTAATGCTTTTAATTCTGTAACCTTTAATTTACTGTAATCAAAATCATCGTCTATCTTTTGAACTGTCACTTCTTTTACTTCTGTTACGTCTTCATTATTATTTTCTTCGTCATCTGAATCATCATCCATTTCATCTAAACTATCTGTAATATCTTCAACTTCTTCCATTTGAATAGAATCATCGATTAATACTTTATCTGCTTCTTGAACTGTAATTTTTTTAATATCATTAACTTCTAAAGTCATATTTTCTGTTGAATCTAATGAAATTTTTGGTAGTTCTTCGTTATCTGATACATCTTCATCTTCAGAATCACTAACTTCGTCACTATCGTCGTCATCTTCAGATACAGGAATTAAATTCACATTATTTTGTATATTTTCATCAAAATTATTAAAATTATCAGTTGACATTATATTATGTTCTTTAACTTCTTGATGATTTGTTTCTCGTGTATTATACTGTTCTTGTTGGTGGTTTTGAATTAAATCAAACATTACATCTACTTTTTTTTCCATAGATGAAATTTTATTTCTAAAATATAAAAATAACAAAGTACATCCTAAAGCCGAAATGCTTAAACTAATCATAAGTCCGCGTGATAGAACCATTATTACTAGATATTTATAAAAAAAATTTCAAAAATAAACGCCATTATATATTTTCTAAAACGTGAAGTGACATTTTTATAATATCTTCAGGGTAGTCTAAATTTCTTAATACACTTACACCTCCTTTTACAGTAGATATACCATTTGTTATTTTATATGTATAAACAGGGTTTTTATTTTGATCTTCCATCGTTTTCATAGATTTGTTGATTATTTTGGATTTTTTTTCAAATAAAGTACATAAGTTAATAAAATGAGTTGTTAATAAAAATCTAACATTTGGATTTTTAGATATATAATCTAAGTAAGAGAATGCGCTACTTATTGCTTCATATGGATTTGTTCCAGAATATAATTCATCAAAAATACAAAAATGTTTTTTGTCAGGATATTTGTTAATACAATCTAATATATCTTTACATCTTCTTGCCTCCGCCTGAAACAAACTATCTCTAGAACAACTGTCTGGTATATTTAAATAAGAATGAATATAATCGAATGTACTTGTTTGACATTTGTCAAAAAATCCTAAACCTAATTGTTGAGTAAGTAATAGATTTATTATTGTTGCTTTTATTGTTGTTGTTTTCCCTGCTGCATTTGGACCAGTTATAATTATATTTTTATTCATATTTATAGAATTTTTGATGGGTGTTTTAATGGTTGGATGGTACATTTTTTTCAATTTAAATGTGAGTTTTTCTTTGAAAGAACATTTATTTAATTTTTTTTGTTTTAAATTATTATTTATACCCATTAACGTATCGATATATCCGTGGAATCCAAATGAAAATCCCATAATTTGTTCTATTTCTTGATCGTCATACAAAATATAAAAATTTCTCATTATTTTACCTATATATGTTATCTTGCCTATTTTTTGACTATTATTTGGTAAATCTCTGACAGAATTATGGAAAAGTTGTAATCGTTCAATATAGGCGTTTAATTTATGATTAAATTTATCATATGATTTATATTTTCTTGTTAATCTCAAAAAGTATTTCATTTTTTCAATACTATAATCTAAATAATTGTTTATAATTTCAAATTGATTTGTGATATAAAAGGAGTTCTGATAAAATCTGTAGCAACTAATGAAATTTTGATAAATGTTCCAAACATACATACCAGCAGCAAAAAGTATATACATTTTTTGACCGAGTGTGGCTGAATTAAAAGTAAAAAACAACTTACCAATTGCGTGTTGTTTTATATTTTCTATTAAAATTTTATAGTATGTTTCCCATGTCATAGGTAATTTCATGGCTTTTAATACAAAAAATGGTACAAGAAGTACAAATATAGGTGTTATTAGTTGTAATACGGGGGATGAAATATTATAGAAGCTTAAAATAGAGAGAAATAATGTAGATTTATTCAACCATTTTAGTTTTTCCCATTCAACATATTGATACTTTTCCATAAAATCATTTTGATGTCTTACTTCTCTCCAGGATTTTAACATATTATTTACAGTTTCATTATCCATTGGAATTGTGTCAATCTCTTTGTATATTTTTTGTGAATCTTTTAAAAATTTTTTGTCAGTTGTGTAATATTTTCCCCATGTTTTTATACTTGTTTTACCTAATTCTGTTTTTGGATTAAAAACATAAGTATAAATGGGGTCTATCTCATTGTCTATTGTTTTTTCTAATTCTAAATCTATTTTCAAATTATCTAAAACTTTTGTTTTATTTTCTAAAAATTCAATTGGTAGTTCAAATTTGTTTTTAGAAAAAAAATTTTCTTTATCGAGCATTTTAATCAATAAAGAAAATCTATTTTATTATTAAACGATTAATATTAAACGATTAATTATTTAATTCATACCAAGGTGTTTTGTGTAATCGGAAGGCATTTCTTCAATTTCTGTATGGTAATACTCTTCGAATTTTTTAAGTCTTGGTGCGTCGTGTTTTGATGTAAAGTTAATAGCTACTCCTTTTCTGCCCCATCGCCCAGAACGACCAATTCTATGAAGATATGTATGTTCGCTTCTTGGAATATCAAAATTAATCACCATACTTACTTGCTGGACGTCAATTCCTCTGGCAAATAAATCTGATGTAATTAATACCCTACACCCACCTGCTTTGAAATCCTTATGAACTGCTTTTCTTTCAAGGTCTGGCATTTTTCCATGAATTTTTTTAACTGGAAAATTATCTGATGTCATTGCTTCTTCTAAATCATCTACTCTTCTTGTGCTATTACAATAGATGATTGCCTGTGATAATGTTAGACTAGAAAATAGATCTTTGATACACTCATATTTTTGTAAATCGTCGTCTAGATTAATATAGTATTGGGCGATTCCTTGTAAGGTAAGTTGTTCTGCTTTGACAAGGATTTTAATAGGATGTCTAAGAAATTTATCAGTTAATTCTTGTAAATCCTCTGGCATAGTAGCACTAAATAATCCAACTTGAATATCATTTGGGGTATATTGGAATATTTTGTACATTTGTTCTGTAAATCCAGATGATAACATCTCGTCGGCTTCATCAACAACAAGAATTTTCAAAGTAGATGATGTTAAATATTTTCTACGAAACATATCGTGGACCCTTCCTGGAGTGCCAATTACTACGTGTGGGGTATTTTCTAATAATTGTTGTTTATCTTTTTCTACGGAAGTTCCTCCAACAAGTAATTGTGTCTTGATTTTTAGAAATCTACCAATATCGTCCATTACTTGTTTTGTTTGATTTGCCAACTCATGTGTTGGTGCTAAAATTAAAGCTTGAGTTTCCCCTTTTGTTTCATCTATAATTTGTAAAATACCTGTTACAAATGCTCCTGTTTTCCCTGTCCCCGATTGTGCCTGGGCGATAATATCCTTAGCGGGTCTGGAAGTCATAGGAAATAATGCTTTTTGTTGAATAGAACTAGGTTTTTCAAATCCAAAGGCATAAATGCCTCTTAATAATTTTGGTTTTAAATTTAATGTCTCGTCGTCCCATTGGGATATAACATAATTTTTTGGTGTGCTTGTTTTGGTTTCGTTTGTGGTAGAAGTCATCGTAATTAATAATAATATATATTATTTAAGTCTCTTTCAATTTTAACTTATATGTAATATAAAATTGATATAAAAAAAATAATATATAATATTATTATTCGAGATGACTAGCATACTTGCTGACAGACAATACACTTTAAGTGATTATAAGAACCATGAAAAATTACATATTAGCAACGAATTAAATAATGATATAATTGAAAAGATAAATAGAATTGCCAAGAGGGTTGGTGCACCCTCATATCAAAAAACACCTGTCTTTAAAAGAAATAATTACCATAAAAAAAGTATTAAAAAAGAAAATATTACATCTGCTGATTGGGAAACTATACGCAATTTTAAGACAACAAAGTTGGAAAAAAATACAGAAGGTATTGAAGTCCATATGGATAAAATTCGTTCTTGTTTAAATAAACTTACTGATGAAACATATGATCTAATGCTTGATGAAATTAAATATATTATGAAAGATATTAATAATGAAGAAAATAAGGAATCATTTGAAAAAATTGGGGATGCAATTTTTGAAATTGGTAGTTTTAATAAATTTTGGTCTTTATTGTACGCAAGGCTATACAAGGATTTAATTGTAGTTTATCCCTTTATGAAAGATATTTGTGTTAAGAATTTCCAAAGTTTTAAAAGTTTATTTGAAACTATAAATTACTGTGACGCCAATGAAAATTATGACAAATTTTGCGAATATAATAAAGAAAATGAAAAAAGAAGAGCACTTAGTAGTTTCTTTGTTATTTGTGCTGACTTGGATATTATTAGTAAAACAGAAATGACTAAAATTATCGTAGGATTTATTAATAGAGTGAAAAAAGATATCAATAAAGAAGGAAAATTAAATAACGTTGAAGAAATGGTTCAAAATATTAGTATTATGATAAACGCAGGTAAAAAGTTTCTTACCAATTTAGATGAATTTGATGATATTTTACAAGAAATTGAAAAATTTTCCTTGATGAATCATAAAAAATATCCAAGTCTTAGTAGCAAAATTGTATTTAAATTTATGGACCTATTTGAAGAATTAGAAGAGTAAATAAAATAATATAAACATTTGTGATTTTATATTATTAATATGAGTAGTAAAAATTTATCTTTTTCTTTGGTTGAATCTAATACAGGACAAGAGACACTAGGTGAAGTTACATATGATAGTTTACTTTCACTAGTAAACGAACAAACTAAAAACATTCAAGAAGACTACGGGACACCAGATTTAACACTTGATGACTATATAGCATGTGAATTAGATTATAAAGAAAATTATACAAAAAAACAGTTAGATCTTATAGCAGATTATTATGACATACCAAAAAGAAAAAAAAAGAAGGGAGAATTGATTGAAGAAATTGTTATTTTTGAAAAAGAAGTAATGAATTATGATATGACACAAAAAAGGAAAACACTTTGGTTTTATATGGAAGAAATTAATAATGATAGTTTCTTAAGTAAATTTTTAATATTAGATTAAATTATATGGTATTATCAAAAATTACTGATGAAATTTCTTATCAAGAATTAAAAACAATTGACGAAAATGATAAAGGTAGAGATGTTTCGATGTACGAGATAAATTTATTTAAAATTCCTACTGTAATAGCTTTAGGGGAGATTAAATATACATTTGTAGAACAAAATATTCTTTTTGTTCCTGTTTATTTAGTAGTAGATACAGATAACAAAATTTACCAAATAGGAGTTTATGAATTTCCCGTTGAAAAATTAGAAAACTTAAAGGATGAAGAAGGTGATTTGGATATTTCTATTATAGATGGACCTCTATTATACTCTTTCGTTAATGAACCATATGTTAAAAAATGTATGAAAAACGAAACATTAGTTCCTGATTATGATTCAGGAGATAATGAGGAGGAGGAGGATGAAGAAGAAGAA
>Ga0209091_10002853_pt1 | contig 14253 bp, 7 predicted proteins | sample ArcticOcean_MG_C_6_FD_187438 | JGI IMG/M metagenome (GOLD analysis project Ga0209091, IMG submission 187438) | Marine microbial communities from western Arctic Ocean - ArcticOcean_MG_CB8_128 (SPAdes) (version 2) | ecosystem: Environmental > Aquatic > Marine > Oceanic | place: Arctic Ocean...
AAGTTGTTCATCATATCGTTTTTTTTCTATTAATTCAATATATCTTCTTCTTACATAAATATATATACATAAGAAAGCGCCGCCGCTCTCAACAAAATCGCGCTCTTCTGCTCCTCCTGCTGATGTCTTTCTCTTTCTTCTTTTTCTCCTTCTTCAAACTCTTCTCGTCGTCGCTAAATCGTCGTTAAAGTCGTCGTCGTCGTAAAAATGTCAGGAGGCTTTTAATGCGGCCTTCTTGGCAAAAAAAGTGTTCTCTTTTGTCGTGTGTCGCTCACCAAAAATTTTCACATCTCTTTCCCACCAAGAAAGAAGGGCCCCCAAAAAACCGAGAAATCACCTTATTTACAAAAGACACAAAAAAAGACACAAAATTCGTAAAATTCGTGGTCGAGAAGGACCAAGAAGAAGAGAAGAAGAAAAAAAAAAGAAAAAAAAAGAAAAATTAATTCTTTTTTAAACAACACACTTTATCATCTTGCGCGCGCTTTTTCTCTCTCTCTCTCTTGCGTCGTCGTCGTCGTCGTTTGAAGAAGAGAGAAGAGAGAAAGGAGGAGGAAAAGGAGTATAATGGAGGTGAACGATTTAATCGCGAACAATCCCCACGAGAACGAGGAAGAGGAGGAACAGGAGAAGAGAAACAACAGAACGAGATTAGCAGCGGCGAGAAGTAATCCTCATCAGCATCAACAGCATCCGGCGATGATGGATAATACTAATAAAAACCATAAAGTCGTCGAAGCGGCGCTGGAGCTTCCACCACCACAAATACAACAACAACAACAACAACAACAACAGATGTTTCATCAAACCGCGCACCCATCACAACAACAACAACAACAACAGCAACAACAACATCATCATCATCAAGAGCAACAACAACAACAACAGCAAATGATGATGTATACTAATCCTCACCAGCCAGCGCGGCACGGAACGTATCAGCAGCAGCAGCAGCAGCAACAACCCACGCACCTTCATCAAGGAAATCTAGGAGAAGCTCCTCCTCAAGTACCTGCGGCTGGACTTCACCGGGGAAATATTGGTGCTGGAGGGGGACACGAAAACAACATGGAATACACGGCGGCGCAACAGTTGTCGCAGTTACAAAACATCCACCCGAACGCGATCGACGCGCAATCGTTGCTAGCGTTGGCAATGCAAAACCAAGAGGTAGAGTCGAACCTCGTAAGGAACAGGAACGCGTCGAGCAACTCCGGTCAAGGGGGGACGCAAAGACCATCATGGTCGAAGAAATCGCCCAACTGCGTCAAGTGCTCGAAACCGGCGCCGGTTGGTTTTCGGTACAAAGTCAAAGACTCTCCTGGGAATTTTTACTGCAAAACGTGTTACAACGCGCAAAATACAAAGATGAAGAGAGACACGTGCACGTCCTGTCACGTCACGAAAGATTCTGTGACGTGGTTTAAGTCGAAAAAGACGCCCGGGGGGGCGACGTTGTGTCAAAAGTGCTACACCTCGGAGATGAACGCGCGAGCGATTACGTGCAGTAACTGTCAAAGCGATAAAACGACGAACGCGTGGGTTCGCTCGAAGACAGATAAGAGGAAGTACTTGTGTCAGCAGTGCTATCGCAAAGAGAAAGGAAAGAAAACGGTATCGAAATGTGGAGAGTGTAATTGCGATGTCGAGGTTGGTGGGTGGAAGAAATCCAAGTTGCAGAAAACGAAGCACTTGTGTGGCGCGTGCTTCGAGAACGAGCAATCTCTCATTAAGCAGAAGCCATGCACGGCTTGCGATGGGAAATTGGACCCGGACAATTTGAGGAAATCTAAGGTGGATAAATCAAATTATTTGTGCAATAAGTGTTATCTGAAAGAATTAAATTCGATGGTGAATAAACAGTGCGGGAAGTGCGGCACGGAAGAGTCGCCTGGGAGTTGGAGCAAATCTCGAACAAATCAAGGAGTGGATTACTGTTCGCAGTGTTTTTCCAAGGAGAGAGCAGAGTTAAAGAAGGCCCAAAAGCAAGAGGAAGTAAATAAAGCAGCGGCGGCGGCGGCGAACAATGCCACGGATGCGATGCAAGTAGGAGTTGAGGCGGGCGTGAGTACTCCCAATCGCGGCACCGCGCAGGCGGAGAATAGCACCCCCTCCTCGACGCGGGGCGGAAGGAATGCACGCAACAAGAAGTGATCATTAGAGAGCAAAAAACTAACAAACGCATATACAATTTAGAATCTCAATATTGGAAAATACGGATTTATATACGCGCGTAATTTTTACTACTCGTACACTGTTTTGGCTGCAATTTCTAAATCTTCGCGCTACTTTCTCAACACTCGAATGCATTCTCCTTCGTCGGCGTCTAAATTTGAAGCAATTATTGTAAACTTTTTACCAATGAGTTCTTGATCCATTCGCGCGACTTGAACAGGTTGCGTTTTCCACTCGTCGGCGTGACTTTTGTCGGAGAAGAAAAATACCACGTGATTCGCCGTAATCTCGAGCCCAGCATCCACGTCGATACGTAGCTTCTTCTTGTTGTCTTCTTCTCCTTCTTCTTCCTTTTCTTCTTCTTCTCTCTTCTTCTCATCTGCATCATCAACGAATAGCTCGCATGATTTCCACAGAAATATGGTTTGCTCTTCCTCAATCGTGGAATATCGATGACCAAGTTCATCTAACAAATCACATTTGAACGATTGATAGCAATATCCTGGGCTGTTACTTTCCACTGACTTCGCACACAGGAGAACGTTTGCTTTTGTCAAATTTAAGCCGCAGACGTTATCACCTAAAGGCGCTCGCGAGCTCCAGAACTCGGATATGTTTGCCAGAGCTATATGAAGCCATCTCTTCTTCTCTCTGCACGTCTCTTGCTTTGTTTCTATCAAAGTTTCCTTCTGTTTTTTCGTCGTCATCTCCTTCTTCTTCTCCTTTTCCTTATCCCCACAACCAGAAACCTTCACATCGAATGCCAAACAATCGTCTGCTATTCGTGCCTCTAATTGTATCGGTATTTCTTCTGACGCAGATAATGGAATCGGGCATTCTAGAGGCGCAATTACTTGGCGCCAATGTCTACGATAACTTTGCGCGGGGAAAGTATTCAATCTAAAGGCGCCTGAGCCGTCCAAATCGACATCCCAAAACATTGCCACGGCGTTAATCTCGAGACCTAACGATCTAAGACTACTACTACTACTACTACTACTACTGCTGCTACTACAACAACAGCGTACTACTTCTGTCCGACCCCAATCCTTATCGTTCGTGAAATCAATCTCAAATACTTGGATGTGTTTTGAAATTGCTCTTATTCGCCCTCTCTTTTCGAGTGAGTCAAAGTGACATTGTACGTCCAATCGCGAAAATCCATCGGAGGTTATCGCTTCGCCGAACAAAGCAGCTCTTCCTTTTTTCACATCAGCATCGAGCACCGACTCCTCCGCGTGTAAAAGTTGAACCCATATTTTAGCGGAACTTGGAACGATACTGAAATGATCTCTCCTCAACAACTCCCTCGAGAACACGTCTTTCAAGACCATCAACCACCCTTCGCCGAGGAGCGCAGAATCGAGGAGTTCTGATATCAAAACGTCCAGTTCGTGCTTTGTTATCGCATCCACGTCTTCGCTCCTTGTATGAAACATCTGAATCGAACTCGTTTCAGGTATTTTCTTTTCTCTCACGTTATCTCTCACGACTCGCTCTCCTACGAGAAAAATTGGTAAAAACATCTCACACGAGTAAATTCTAACTGTAACTCCCGTTTTTGTTGCCGCTCTCGCGGCGAATAAAGAGAGCAACCCGGTGCCACTGCCGACGTCAAAAACATGCAAAACTACATCACCATTTGCCGCGTTGCACTTCTTTACCGACGTTATCTTCTCCGTGCTGTTTTCAATCGCTCGTTGAAACATCACGTTTCTTTTCGTATCGTTCAACATATCTAACCAAGTCGTTGAATCGGCCAACGTCTTCGCGATTTTCTTGACATGTTGTTCGTTCTTCCTCCCGAAGAAGCCATTTTCTCCTCCTTCGCCTTCTTTGTTATCGTCGCTCGCGGAGACGGCAACCCACTCGCCGTGTTTGTCGAGACAAAACTGCATGTCTGTATGTTTTTTATTTCTTCATTTTGTTCGTATTGACCTTTTTGTGGGTGAAGTTTCTGTCGCATCTGCTCTCGCAATCCGATTTGGACTTGAATCATATAGATAAATACTTAAATGGTACGAGCATAAAAACTAAGGTAGTAGTATCTAGTAGTAGTAAATTACAATGTATATGCGCATCTTCTAATGCTGCTTGATTCTTCTCTTCCTCGCAAAGGCCTCTCGACGTTGCTTTTCCAGGGTCAAGACGATGCTGATTTGTAAATACATCAGAACGACAAAGACGAACTTGAAAAAGGAAGACCACATATACCATTTGCCGCTGAAGATGCCCAGATTTAACGAACCACTGTTTCCCATACACGTCACGACTGAAGAATCACCATTGACGTCGATAATACCATATTCTTCTGTTCCAACGTACCATTCTAATGCTCGAGGTACGATGAAAGCGTTCGTCAATACAATCATAACCTCTCGTTCAAAACGAACCGACAAGAGCACCGCGCATAATCGAAACATGAGGACGACGACAAACTCTGGTGATTCTGCCACTTTCAGGGCTGGTGCAACGCTGGCTAATAATTTAACAATAGCGATGAAGGACTCGCGACTGTGACAATAGACGCGAGGAAGAAAGATGGCGATGAGTGACGTTCCCACGAGCACTGATGAGGAGAACACTTTCAAAAGAAAAAGAGCGCTGACGCGCCTCTCATGACCTGTTATTCTCATGGTATATTCGGTCACGTCACAGTTTGTGAACATAGATAACGCATACCAATCGAATGAACGACCCCATTTCAAACACTTACGATAAAGTTCAGATCCCCATATGAGATATAGATAGCCATAGATGGCGATATCGTAAGGTCTTCGAAAATTTGAGTTTTCAAGGACGTACGCACCCTCGTCTCTCGGATTCGGAAACGCAAAGTAAGCCTTGGCATGCAAGGATTTTCTTTGCTCAGAAATGAGCTTGAAAAACCGGTTGCGACGGTTGAGACTTTTATGACTGACATCATCTTCTTCGTCGTTATCGAAAGCTCCTACTTCTTCGCGAATATCTTTGATGAACTTTTCATCTTCCCCGGGCGGAAGCGGGGGCGACGTCATCCAACTTCTCTTCATCCAATTGACGCCGTATTTCGCCGCAAACTTACGCCGAAATCGTGCTTCGACCAAGAATGAGACGACCAAATTCAAGCCTATCGATCCCATAGACAAAATTCTGTTGCACCCGTTTCTGTCCAAATCTTCAACCACGGTCGAGAATGTCAAATCTGCGGCTTGGCCCTCAAATATTTTAATCTTTCGAGCGAATGGAAAGAAGTAGTTCATCATTGTCACTAACGCGTGTCTTTGAAATCGACATCCATACACGCAAGCTGACGAACGCATGAACATTACCCTGGCAATTGACACCGGAGCTGTTTCGTTTGCAGAACGAAGCGACCACATCAATGGACTCGTATATCGAACCAGCATGGTGATGCTTTCTCGGTGTCGCGTGTAAAATTTCGGATACACGAGGAGCGTAAAAATGGCTCCTGGAAACGTCAGCACGCCGATCATCCTCGAGATGTAAAGGTACAAACTCGACGATTCGCCCATGCGGAAGAAAGTGAACACGAAATCCGAAAACGTCCCGTCCGAAAATTTGATCCTTCGAGCGCAAATGACCGAAAATATGAGCAAAAACGCGACGAGATCGACGCGTTTTCGATAGAAGGAATTTTCAAGAACGTATGCTTTTTCAATCAACGGATCTTCAAAAGCAAGCATCGATTTGTACTTCAAAGAAGCGAGTGCATTACTCAACTTACCGAAATTTTTGCGGATTGATTGAGGCACGTAGCCTCGTCCTTTGCCACTATCATAACTTGACAACAGCTCCACGAAAAACGAATCCGCGCCAGACTGGATTGGCGAGTCGAAAGATTTGTCCATGCTGTCTGCGCCGTTATAACTTTCGAGCAATTTGCAGTCTCTCTCAATAGCTAACGAGAAAAGCTTCAAGAAGCACGCTTTGTGCTGCAGTATCATGTTTGTTATTTCAAGCAACCGGACTGTGGCAACTTTTCGAGCTTCTTCGAGCTCATTTTCTGAAACAATTGTGCTGATTTCAGTCATGCTTTCGAAAACCAAATCTGAAGCGCGAGCGAATATCGCTTGGCTCTGGTTTTCCAGCTCCTCAACGTGGTCGATTGCAGGTGCATGAGCGGGAGCGGTATACGCCCCGCTCTTTACTTTGGACACGAATTCCTTCACTGCGAGGCATACTGCATTCGAGGCAATCAAGAGCGGATCGTCCAAAACTTTTGCGATGGATTTCGAAAGATTCGAGCTTTGCGCCAAAACTGCGCAGTCTCTCGGCGAGAATCCGCTCGAGTTTCGCGACGTGAACCAAGATTCAATGGAGGATACTATGGACAAAAAATCAAGCACCATGTTCGTGTTCCCATTCATCGCGGCAATATACAAAGCCGTATCTCTCGTCTCTTTGTTGCCGACGGTTGAAACCGTACCGAACAAGTTCTTTTCTCCGCCCAAGGCGATGACTTCGCGAACGATATCCACTGAATCAGACAACGTCGCCGCGTACACATATGTTTTATACACTCCGTCCGCAGCTGCCAAAGACCGCGCATTTTCCAACATCTGAACTTGTGGTTCTAGCAATCGCTTAGAAAGCTTAGGGAATCCGTTTCTCAAAGCCCACAAAGTTATATCCTTTTGTACTAAGCAAAAATTTGGGTTCGTGAACGATCGCACGTCACCATCCTTGACTAGACACGCGCCGACGTATCGCTTAAAAGTGTAGCAAAATTCGGAGGACAGCGCATGCACTTCATCCATCGCTTCTTTCAGTTCTTGCGCGAGATCAACATCAGGCGACAAGAGGATAAGGATTGGATCACATAGTGCAGAACCTGCGAATTCGTGTCCTTCTGGCCACATCAGATTGATTGTCATCAGACCTTCCGCGTAATCGAGAGGTACCGATACGTACACGTAATTTGACTGTGAGTTTTGCAATACATCCGGCCACTCCTGTTGCTGATCACTTTCGCTACTACTCTGATTCAAGCGCGTCGTTGTTTTTCACGTCGATGCTTCCGCTACCGAAAAATTACCACCGAAACGAGCGATTACACTTCCTCTTTCCACTTGTCCGTTGATACGCACGACAGCTACGACGTCTGGAGGAACGCCGGTGACAATCAAAGTATTTTCATTCTCGCACGAATTCAAAATGTCCGGATTTGTACACATCACGTGTTTGGCCGAACGACAGTCGTGCTTTTTACGAATTTCAGAGCTCAATTCCCATTCGCCGTTTCTTCGTCGCGTTCGCACCGCACCAATGATTACATCTATATCCACATCGTCCATACCTCCATCGTCCGTATCGATGGCGTAACTGGCCAATTCTTTTGCAACTTCTTTGTCTGACGTTCCTCGTCGATTTCTCAAATACGAATGACGTGACGTCATTGGTGGGATCAGTGCATCCACGTTCAACTTCGTGCATCCTGGTTCCGCGGTGAATTCTAATCTCGCCGGCGGATGCCCAGATTTCTCTGCGAAATAATTTTTGACGCCCTCGCCGATGGAAGCGCTCAAATCGTGAGGTTGTTTGTTATGAATCTTAATTTCTGCAGCGAGCGTGATAAAAGCCTCGTTGTCGAGATGCATTAATCGATCGTAACCTTCACTTCGCGTATACGACGCGTTGATTATCTCCCTTCTTCGTCTTTCCTCCGCATTTGTCAAAGGATCAAAATGTTCGGGCAGATGGTTCAGCAACATTTGCGTGCATTGTAAGCGAATAATCTTGAGCTTTGACACGCTGAGGGTTTGATGAGGGTTTTGGGTTCCTTGTAATTGTTGCTGTAGTTCTTCATTCTCTTTCTTTTCTTTCTTCCTTGAGCCTTGATGCCAACTTGCACCGAGCAACGTGAGTGCATCGCGGATTCGCCGTTGACGAGTCAACTCATTCGAGGGAAGTAACGAAGAAACTTCGCGTTTATTATTATCAGTATTCGTTGCCGAATCGGAGTTTGCCCCTCCATTTGGCGCTGCTTCACCAGTTCCCGCTTGCGACATAATCATTCGATCGTACAAGGCCAACGTATTTGATGCGCTCTCTTGCGCACTCGCCGGCACTCGCTTGAACGCCAATCTATTCAAGGAAAATAAACACGCTCTTCGACCTTCCTCGAAATTACCCACGTTGTGAAATTTCGTGCACTTTTGACAAAATCGACACGATTCGTTGTTAAACATCACTTCATCCGCTTTCAAATGAAACACGCACACCTTGACGCGAATTGAATACAAAGACAAGCACTCCTCATCGCACCCATTCACTTTGCAAAAAACTTTGTGCTTGACGACTCTATACTTTGTCCCATTCGCTCCCTCGCTTCTTAATTTGACCGGGACAAAACCGGTCGCTGCGAGTGCAGCTGCGGCGATGCTCGTTCTCGCGCCGTCGTCTGCGGTACCATCCGCCGAATCGGTCGTAAAGTTCTTTTCTTCTTTTCGTCGTTTTTCGAGATACTTATGCTTGTCTCCCTCTTTCTCTTCACTCGTTCTCACCATCGGTCGAAAGCGAGGCGAGTTGCGCAAGTCATTCACGTCCGCTTCTTCTTCTTCTTCTTCTTCCTCGTCGTCGTCGTTGGAGCCATCTTCCGTACCCGTCGTTTGTTTCCTCTTCAAACCTCCTCCTCTTCCTCCGACTCGTTTTTTCCCAGTCTTTAGAGTTGTTAGTGTTGTTATTTTTTTCCCAATGGCTTCGTCCGAGTCCCATTTGAATTCTTCGAGCGCCCAAGCGGCATCTTTTTCGTTCTCGTTCAGCGGTAGTATTCTCTCTTGTTCTTGTTCTTCTTCTTCTTCTTCTTTTGTGTTGTTATTATTGTCATCGTTATTGAAGATGCTTTTGACGTTCGTATTTGTCGTCGTCGCCATCTTTTGTCTTCTTCTTCTTCTTCTTCTTCAATAATACGAGTTAAATGTCGGAGAGCGAAGCGTTGTACGGAACAAAACACGCAACAGAGAAGATCCGTAGATCCGTCTTTAAAAACCTTGTTGATTTCTCTCTCTCTCTCTCTTTTGACGACGACGATTCAGACAAACTCCTTCTTAAACTCGACAGAAGAGCTTCTTTCACTTCTTTCGATCTCGTTTTGCGCTTCGTCCGTCGTACTTTGTTGTTGTTGTGTGTGCTCTCTCTCTCTCGAAGATGGTGCGCGCAGGGTCGAGGAAAGAGCGTGTTTAGTATGCCGCAATCACTAAAGATTCCCTTCTTCGAGCGTCGAGAGGAAAAATCTACTTTTTTTCTCTTTTTTTTTCTCGCCAGAACGACGAACTCTTCTCGAGAGAATCGTCAAAAGACCACAGAGTCCACTCTCTCTCTCACATCTCTCTCACAAAAGAAACGCATCATCACATGAACAACAACGACAGAAAAGAAGAAGACAAAGAAGACAAAGCACCGTTCGACGAGGATTACGAACACTTACTGTTAAGAAGAGAACAAAGAGGCGACGGGGCGGCATCGTCCAGCGACGAAGACGAGAAACAGAAGAGAAACGATGCGTTTGACGACGGCGACATTAGTAATAGCGACGAAGAGAGTTCCGAGGACGACGACGAGGACACGGAGGAAGACGACAACGTAAACGACGTGTTACGACGGAAGAAGAAGTTATCGAAAGTGAGAAGACGGAAAGATAAGGAGAACAACGTGTCGTTGACCTCGACGCCGACGCCGAGAAGACGAGGAGAGGATAATAATACTAATAATAATAACAACAATAGTAACGAGAAGATAATATCAAACAACACAAACAAGAACGACCTAGAAGAAGAAGGAGACGAAGGAGATGACCCGTACGAGTTGACAAAGTTTGTAGTCTGTGGAAATCTGTTCGAAGTGAAGAAGAAATACGTCCCGATTAAACCTATAGGCAAAGGCGCGTACGGCATCGTCTGTTCGGCGAAGGACGAAAAGCAAAACACAAAGGTGGCGATTAAGAAAATAACGAACGCGTTTGAGAACGTGGTGGACGCGAAACGAACGCTGAGAGAGATTAAACTTTTAAGGCATTTGAGGCACGAAAACGTCGTTCCCATTACTGATTGCATGCTTCCCTCGAAAGAAGAGGAGTATAATTTCAACGACGTGTACGTCATGTACGAGTTGATGGATACGGATTTACATCAAATCATTTGCTCGGACCAACCGTTAACGGACGACCACTGCCAATACTTCATTTACCAGTTGCTAAGAGGATTGAAGTATATTCACAGCGCGGACGTCTTACACAGAGATTTGAAACCGTCTAACTTGTTGCTAAACGCCAACTGCGACTTGAAAATTTGCGATTTTGGTTTAGCGCGAACAAACACGCAAGATAAAAACCGAGATTTCATGACAGAATACGTCGTAACGAGATGGTATCGCGCGCCTGAGTTGTTGTTATCGTGCGCAGAATATACCGTCGCCATTGATGTGTGGTCTTGCGGGTGCATTTTAGCTGAATTATTGGGTAGAAAACCGTTATTTCCTGGGAAAGATTACGTCCATCAGTTGAATCTGATTACCAAAGTCATCGGCACCCCGGACGAGCAGGATTTATATTTCGTGACTTCGGATAAAGCCAGACGATATTTACGTCAACTTCCGTATTCTAAACCGATGGATTTTAAGCGATTGTACCCGGAAGCGAACCCGTTAGCGTGCGATTTAATTGAAAAGATGCTCATCTTCAACCCGGAAAAGCGCATCAACGTCGAGGAGTGTTTAAAGCACCCGTATTTGGCGTCGTTACACGACACGAACGACGAACCAGTAGCGAACGCGCCGTTCACGTTCGCGTTCGAGCAACACAACGGAGGCGAAATGTCCGAGGAGACGGTGAGAAGACTCATCTTTCAAGAGTTGAAACAACTCGACGAGGAGATTAACTTTCCTCTGCTGCGCAATACGCACGCCGACGCTTTAGAGGAAAGATTGCAAACCATGAGAGTTTAATAATAATACAAACGATAAACTATTTCTACTACTACTACTAATAACGAGAAAGAGAGAGAAAGGTGTGTGTGTGAGAGAGAGAATGATCGTGAAACTAATAATACTTTTCCTGCTACTTACTTATAATATACACTAACTAATACTACTAATTTGCGAACAAAAATTCTCGTACACCTTAAACAACTTTTAGACAAAAAGGCCGCGCCACTTTCTTTCTGATTATTTCCACTTCACTTCTCATACCAAAAGAAACAGTCGTCATCAACACCCTCTATAAATCTTCTCGAAGCAACAGTAGTGTTATTATTAGTTCATCACGATGAATCATCATCATCAATACGACGAAGGAGAGTCCGAGAGGCTCATCGTCCCTTCTTCCTCCTCCTCCTCTTCATCTTCTTCTTCTTCAGCGGGGAAATTTTCATCATCGATGATGAAAAAAGTCAGCATCGGCGCGTCTTTGGGCGCGCTCGCGCTGTTTGCGACCAGCGCGTCGTCGTCATCTAACGTTGTTTCACGCGCTGCTATTCATTTTCCCTTAAAACTCGGTGAAGGAGCGACAAATAGTGCTGTGAATCATCAGCAAGGAAAGAAAGTGTTCACGTTGCACACCTCCTGTTCACCTCTGTTGCAACAAAAGGACAACGCCTTGCCGTTCCCGCTGCAAGAAAACTGGAAATACATCGGCGCGAAGTTGATCACGAAGAGCATGAGCGAGGAATTCGATTTCGACTCGGCGAAGGAAATGCGAATGACGACGTGTGGGACCTTCGAGGTTGAACACGAACAGATGAAACCGAACGAACAGTTTGGGTTTTACTTGTACCCGAAACCGCGACCGACCACCGACGAGGAAGACGACGACGGGTCGCCGTCGTTAGGATACGATTCGTGGACTACGTTCCACTCGAGTGGTGAAACGGACTCGTTCGTAGGCCGTTTAGGCAACGAAGAGAAGGAAGAGTTATCCGCGGCGATTACGAAAAAGATCAACACGGGCAAGTATCGCGCGGTGTCCGAGTTGGCTTGCGAAAACGTGTCGCCGCACGAAGAAGACCAGTGCCCAGCTTCGAGAAAAGGAAAGATTGGCAAGATTGTTACCCTGGGTGACGATGAAAAGAATGCTTCGAACGATGTCGCGAACGCATCCATGTCCAAGTGCACCGGTCAATTCACGCACGGCATTTCGGAAAGGACCGGAGGAGTGAAGAACGTCCTGTACAACCGAGTATTCGACGGGAAGACGTTGAGTTACGTCTGGGGGTCGTGTGCGCACACGTGCGGGAACGCGGACCAGCCGCACCGCACGCAGGTCTCGGCTGGGTGCGACGTGCCGCAATTGTTCGCGGTAAAAGCGAAAATGTCAATTTCTGGTAACGGCATGACTGCGCAAAAGCTGCTCTCCAACGAAAAGCAAAACGCCGCTTTGAAATCAGCCATCGCCGAAATTGTCCACGTTCGACCGCAAGACGTGGTCATCAAATCCTTGAAGGACGTCGCGATGTCGGAAGAAGCACTTTTGGGCGAAATGAAGCAGTCCCAAGACGAAGGTTTCGTGGACATTTCTCAATTCGCGCAAAGAGTCGCCAAGCTCGAAAATCAACACTCGGAGGTGTACAAAGAAAATCAACAGTTGACGCAATTAAACGTTGAACTTGCGGAGAACAAGAAAGCTTTGGAGGATAAAATCAACAACTGGAAAGCCGAGAATGAAAAGTTGAGGAAAGCAATCGCGGAGAGACAAACGACGTTACACAGTACCAACGCAGATAGCGTGCTTGGTGAAGAAGAAGTCGCTGCCCCGGGCAAATCTATTTCTGCCACTGTCGCTGCTCCGTCGAAGTCTTCTTCTTCCAGTGCAGTTGAAGTTGGATTTGAAATCATCGTGCAAGAGAACGAGGGAAATGCTGAGACTATTTTGAAGTCTTTGATGTCCACCGCTCCGGAGCGAATGTTGAAAGTGTTGAACAACAGTCGCGGAATTAACGTGTTGAAACAAGTCACCTATCTTTCCGCGCCGAAAATTCGTGAAGTCTTGGCAACAGAGTCCACGATAAGTCTGGAAGCTATCCCACGAGTGCCAAAAACAGAGGAACAACTCGTGAAAGAAAAGAGGCAAATCGAAAACGCCAACGATGCGGTCAAAGCGGCGACTTCTGCGTCGCGAGTCGCTGAAATTGAAGCCGAAAGAAAAGTTTCCGAAGAAGTCGAGACGGCGAGAGAACTCGTCGCGCAAGAAAAGATTGGCGCTTCGAACGCGTTCAGAGAAGCGTTCAGAGCGAAAGAATCTGCACTCGCCGAAAAAGATGAGGATAAAAAAGAAGCGCTCGAGGAGGAAGCCGCCAAGCTCGAAGCGAGAGCGGTGAGAGCGCAAGAGGAAGCAGACGTCGCGCAAGACGTTTTGAACGAAGAAACGAAGAAATTACATCGCTCCGGTAACGTTGTCATCTCTTCCTCTTCACCTACTTCGTCTAAGAGCACGGCGGAAGCAAAAGTTGGTCTCCTCGATGCTGCTACTGACGACGACGACGACAATAATAAAGAATTCAAAGAAATTTTAGAAGAAGTTGAAGAACAAAAAGATGCGCTGGAGGAAAAGAATACCGCCGCAGGCAAGACAAAAGTCGCCTCGTGCAAAGGAAAATCGCCGAGTTATAAAGTGCAAGCCTCGGTTGCCATCTCTGGTGCTGGAATCACCTCGGCGAGTCAGATTTCAACGCATCCAGAGTTCGCGGACTCGTTCTCGAAGACCATCGTCACCCTCACAGGCGCCGACGAAGATCAACTCATGTGGTTAGATCTCTCGACTCGACCGGTAGAAGAAGAAGAAGAAGAAGAGAAAGACAGCAAGAGCTCGAGATTAGGCGCTTGGTTCAGTTCCGTAGCGCTTGGACGTTTCGTTTCCGACGACAGTAACGAAGAACCGGTCGAAGTGACCTTTTCGCTTCTCTCGTGTTCTCGAAATGGCGCCGAAGATCTCGCTGACAAGTTGTACGGCGTCACTCCGAAAAAGATGCTCGCCGCGGCGACAGAATACGGAGCGGCGATCGACGACATTCAATTCGTTTCTCCGCCGAAGGTTTTACCAGTCGATCAAGACTTTATCGAATCATACAGCGGGCCGACGGTTGAAGG
>Ga0209091_10002856_pt1 | contig 14250 bp, 13 predicted proteins | sample ArcticOcean_MG_C_6_FD_187438 | JGI IMG/M metagenome (GOLD analysis project Ga0209091, IMG submission 187438) | Marine microbial communities from western Arctic Ocean - ArcticOcean_MG_CB8_128 (SPAdes) (version 2) | ecosystem: Environmental > Aquatic > Marine > Oceanic | place: Arctic Ocean...
CCTGTTGCCAGAAAAGGTATCAAACTTGGTCCAGAAGGACTTCCCGAAAACATAATAGTATCACTTTCAGGTGGTGCTGATTCTGCCTCTGCACTTTATCTTTCGTGTAAACATTATCCAGACATACACTACTATCCTTTTACTATGAGAGACATTGGTAACAATGCACTCAAAGACGCAATCGCAGCCGATAAGATTGTTAAGTATATTCAAAATAAATTTCCACATGCCAATCTGCATGACATTGAAACATTTGATTTTAATGATAAAGACCCAGCAAATCACGTTGAGGCTCAAAAGGCAATTGATGGCGTCTCAGAAGACCCTCTATTATCAAAAGATAAAGATGAATATTGCAATCTTAATTTAACTCAAATGTCTAAGATAATCTTATTACATGCAATATGTGATAAAATGATTTCTAAGTTTTACAGACCTATGTTGTTAGACGGCCTTACTGGCAATCCACCACCTGAGGCACTAGAAACATTTGGTCACAAAGGAGAAGATAGACGTAATCATTATAAAAATAGACTTAGATTAAAGTACAATCGTTACAAACCTTTTCTTAATATAGATAAAAAGTTTGTAGCAGATATTTACAAAACAAATGATATTATGGATTTATTTGAAATGACACGTTCTTGTACAGGAACAGAAAGAGATACAGATAACTACACCAAAGAATGTCATAAATGTTTTTGGTGTTATGAAAGAAAATGGGCGTTTGATTTAATATGGTAAAAGTTAATATAGTATGTACTAGTAAACCTTGTGATGGACTATTGTATTATAGTTATGAACATTGTACTTATTTGAGGTCGATTGGTATTGACGCTCAAGTTGTTTGTGTACCACATCCTAGAGGTATAGTTGCTGAATATAGAAATGCACTAATAAGGAAGTATGGTCATGCTGATAACGTAATTGTAAATAATTATCTACCTAAAAATGATGAAATAACAATGATTATGGGTAGAAGTATGTTAACTCTACCACACAAAGTTAGAAAAGAATATAAACGTAATCAGTTGTTATCTTTACACTTACTATTCTCTAATAAGATAGTTGCTATATATTCAGAAAACCATCCTGTTGATTATCCTAGAGCTGTAGCATATTGGTCGCCTAAGAAGATATTTGACTTATGCGATTATGATGTTTATCCAGAGGGAGAAGGAAAACACTTTAAGAAAGTAATCAACTTCTCTATGTACAAACCATGGAAAGATGATATACAATACAAGTATCTATTCAATGGAGTAAATGACAAATACTATGCGTCAATTGAGAAATATATTCACTTAGAAAATCCAGACCATATAATGTTTGGTGATAGAAAGGTTACAGAATTGCCATTCTATGAGGGACAAGGATTTGAATATAAACCTGTCTCTACAATTAAGAATTTTAAGTCACATGGTATTCTAACATTAAGTGACAAGTTAGTTAAAAACAATGACTATCATAATAAAGATTTAAATAACGTAACAGTACCAGTTAAGAACATACTAGGTTCGTTTGACACATATGTTTATGTCAAAGAAGGATTTGACCCAGCTCCTAGATTGATGATGGAATGTAAATACTTTAAAAAGAAAATGATATTTCTAAGAGATGATAGTATTGTAGATGGTGGTAGTGCTTATCTAAAAAGAGAGTCCTACTGTCTAACATCACCAGAAAATAAAGAAAACAATGGCGTATTAGTTAAAGTGATATTAGAGGCAACCAATGGGTAAACCAATATTATTAGTTAGTGGCGATTCATGGACAGACTCTAATTTTGAATCAGTACATCATCCAGAAATGGACACCTCATGGAAAAAATGGCCAGAAATACTTGCTGAGAAACTAGAACTTAATCTAGTTAACGTAGCATTTTCTGGTTCAGGCAATCAATACATTTATTCTTCACTATTAGATAAGATTGTAGAGTTAGATAATATTGCTTTAGTTATTGCTGGCTGGTCAAAAGGTTCCAGAAGTGACTATGAAATCGGTGGTATTAAAAGAAATATAATGCATGACAGTAGAGGTGATATTGATTATTTTATTAAAAGAAATTTAAGATTGTTTTATAGTTTACAAACTGTATGTGCATATCATAATCTACCACTAAAACAATTTCATATGTTACACCCTCATTGGCACACTATCCACGGTGAAGATAAACATTCAAAAGAATCTATAGATAAGAGAAGATTAAATAATAAAAAAATCTTACTAAGCAATCACTACCAAGATAAGATAAGTGATAATTTCGCAGGATTTCCAGGTGACCAGGATTTAGGTGGTTATACAATACACGACTTCTTAGAAGACCGTGAACGTGAAGACAACAAGATATATTTTATATCAGAACTAGACCGACACCCTAATAAAAAAGGGCAAGAAAAGATAGCAGGATTAATACATGAAAATTTATAGTGTCGCACTAAATCTACATGACCAAAATACGTATGATGGGGTCTTTCATAAACAAATGGAAAGATACACCAGATTCAAACATAATATACCTTACCATGTTGACGCATATGAACATCATAATGAAGGTGATAAATTAAACGTTGATGATTACAGATTAAATTTTGATTTTGTTGAAGAATATTTTGAGAACCATAAAGATATTTTGGCGTTTTCCTACACAAATGGTGGTATCAGGCACGTTAAAGATTCGTTGTTCAAAGGTATACTTAAAGACCATAAAGAGATACTTGACTATAAACCTAAAAAGTTGTTTGACAACTATTTCAAAGATGGTATATATTATATCGACCATCATCAATCTCATGCCACTTACGCCTTTATAAATTCTGGTTATGATAAGTCAGATATACTTGCCATTGACGGAATAGGTGCTAAGTATAGATGTATCTTTGTAGATAAAGATGAGAATATAACAGACTTATCTAAAGAGTTACCCCTTGGTTGGATATGGAATCAAATGTCTAAACTAACAGGTTTTGGTCCGTTAGGTGCAAGTAAACTTATGGGCCTAGTTGCTTATGGTAAATATAGCGATTACTATTACAATGCACTTCAAATGATATTAGATGACCCTCGTAGAGAGAAAGGTAATTCTTCTCACAGCCTACTTGAAATTGAAAGATTTGGCAAAGAAGATTTAGCGTTTACGTTACAACAGTTTACACTTGACAAAATTAAAGAACATGTATATCCATTAAAGACTTGTGAGAATATATGTCTCTCCGGTGGTGTTGCCTATAATGGTTATATGAATGAAGAGTTTACTAAGATATACGAGAATGTATACGTTCCTCCTGCGATAGGAGACGAAGGACAAGCGATTGGTGTATATCAACACGCTGATTGGTGTCTAAACAAGAACCGCCATATTGCTAATGTCTTTGCTGGTAAATTACACTCAGATTTTATTATTATAGAAGATGAAACACTAGATATTACTAGTATAGCACAAGCAATCGCTGATGGCAAGATAGTAGGTTGGTATCAAGGTAAGTCAGAAAGTGGTAATCGTGCATTAGGTAATAGAAGTATATTAGCTGACCCTCGTAATCCAAATATTAAAGATACTATTAATCACACTATTAAAAAGAGAGAAGATTTTAGACCATTTGCTCCAGTTGTATTAGAAGAACATTATAAAGAATACTTTGAAACTAATCAAACTAGTCCTTTTATGTCTCGTATTGTTAAAGTTAAATCTGATAAGGTACCTGGCATTACGCATATTGATAATACTGCAAGAATACAAACACTAAACAGAGAATTTAATCCTAAACTATATGACTTGATTAATGAGTTTTATAAAATTACTGGCGTACCAATGTTATTGAATACTAGTTTTAACTGTAGAGAACCTATTGTTGAAACGCCAGAACAGGCATTTAAAACTTACCGAAAAACAGACCTAGATATATTAGTTATTAACAATAAGGTGATAAGAAAATGATACACTTCGACCAAAACTATCTACAAAGAATATTAAAAGAAATTAAGAATGATGGTCTAGGCCAATCAAAAAGATTATTAGATTCTTTAAGTACAATACAATTTCAATCTAAAGGCAAACTACTAGAAATGATTGATGAATATATAGAGTCTTATTCTACAGTTACAGTCTTAGGTTGTTGGTTCATGCCTATAGTTGGTTATGCATTATCACAAAAGGTTAAGTATGTACAAGGTATTGATATGGATTCTAATGCCACCAGAATGGGTAGAAGACTATTCACAGGCATTGAAAATGTAGAGTTTATTAATAAAGACGTATTTAAAATGCCTAATGAAAAAATGTTATTATCTAATCTTATTATCAATACATCATGTGAACATATGCCGGCAATGAACGAATATCCTTATTGGGATAGAATGAGTAAAGATACCTATTTTGCGTTTCAAACACACACTAATGATAAGATAGATGACCATAATAATTGTGTTAAATCTTTAAACGAATTTAAAAAACAAATACCAAACTCATGGGAAATATTAAAAGAGGACGTATTAGAGGACACCGACAGAGGTGGAGCTAGATATACTCTAGTAGGAAAAATAAAATGAAACGTGTAATATATAGTTTATACATTGATATACCTACAGAAGAGTTAGACCAAAAGGTAGACTCTGAAACTAAAAGATTGTTTAAAGAACATTACAAACGTCTTGTAGAATGTAAAACGAAATATGCTAAAAGTATTGGTGTAGATTTTGTACTATTTGAATATGATGATAAGTACAAAGAGTTTGCAAAGACTATGCCTAAAGAAATTACAACATATAATATTGTAAACTTTTACAAGATACATTTATTATATGAATTAAACAAAGAATATGATGAAATACTATACTTAGACTTTGATGTAATACCTATGTATGACACCAATTTCTTTGAGGTGTTTAATTTAAGTTTCGGTCCTGCTGTTAAAAATAATAATGATTTTGTTAAGAAGATTAATCAAGTAACAGAAACATCACAGACAATTAGAAGTCCAACATCTAAGTATTACAATGCTCAGGCAATGTTAATTGAAAAAGGATTTAGTCCAGAAAATGATGTAATCAATACAGGTATTATTGGTATCAATACAGAATGGTTAAACAAATTAAAATACTTTGATAACTTCTCAGAAGATTTAGATTTAATGACACTAATAAAGAATACTAGTGATATATTTCCTGAGAAATTTAGAGGCTTCTTTGGTTATGATAACGAAACGTTATTTGCCGTTAAATTAAAACAATACGATATACCCGTACAATGGTTAGATGAGAATTGGCACTATCATTTTGATAGACAAAACCATATACCAGATTCTATCATGTTTGTACATACAATCAATAAAGACTTTGATTTAGTATGGAGAAAATATGATTAAAATTTGTACTGTATATTTTGGTGACCGATATTCTACAGACTATGTAGATAAACTATACAATAGTATCAAAAGAAACTCAACTGTAGATTTTGAGTTTATTGTTATAAGTGATACTAAAGTTGATAGTAGATTGTATGATGATAGCGCTAGCCAAAATAGAGTAACAATGTTTAATAAGAATATTACAGTATTACCATATAATCACCTAGGCGATATTAAAAAACATTGGCATAAATTAAAATTCTTTAGTCCTCAGTTTGGTAATCAAAAACCTGGTGATGATATTATTATTATGGATATTGACCAGATTATTACAAGTAATATAGATGAGTTACTAACATGGCCGGTAAAAGATAACGAGTTATTAACATATGGTGTCTGGTGGGAAAACAAACTAGGTATTAATGGTGGTTTCTATAAGTTTAAATCAGGAAGTTTAAAGTTTGTATGGGACGATTTTATTAAGAATCCTGAGTTTTGGCAAATGAACTTCTACAATAAAGGTGATGTTCATGTACCATTATATGGTGAACAAAACTATGTCAAATGGAAGATACAAGAACATAATGCTATATTAACTAAATTACCAGCTGAGTGGTTAGGCACATGGACAGATAGTTATAAAAAGAACTTAGAACTAAATCAAATGTACATGAATAGATTTAACACCGATTACATGATAATGGATGATGTACACGAAAATATTAAAGTAGTACACTTTGCTGGTGTAGGTAAAACTATAACAGGCAACGACAAGTTTATTAAGGATAATTGGAAATGATACCACACAATTTAAGAGGTGTAAACATTGACCTATCTGCTAGATGTACACTAGAATGTCCTATGTGTAGTAGAACTAAATTAAGAAAACAAGGTCTTAAAGTGCCTGGAGAAGATGTAACGTTTGAACAATTTAAGAAGATTGCCGATTACTTTAATTATATTAATTTTTGTGGTCAAGTTTCTGACCCCTCAATGAACAATGATTTTATTAAAATGTTAAAATACTTAGAAGAAGGTGGACATAAGGTATCAATACATGTAGCTGCCTCTCATAGAAAAGAAAAATGGTGGAACGAAGCCTTTGACGCAAACTCAAAAGCAAGGTGGGTTTTCGGCATAGATGGTTTACCAAAAGATAGTCATAAGTATCGTAAAAATCAGGATGGCCAAAAACTATTTGATATGATGATACTTGCAAAGAGTAAAGGTCTTAATTGTGTATGGCAATATATAGTATTTAATTATAATGAGAATGACATTGAAGAGGCAAAATCAATTGCTTTAAAACACGATATAAGATTTGACCTATTAGTTACATCTAGGTTTATACCAGACGACCCACTATTACCTAAAAATCAAAAGTTTGTAATGAATAGACCAACAAATTTGAGGACTCATAGTAATGACTAAAAAAGTATTTAGACCTAAGTGTGTACAGTCAGATAGACAGATGGCATTTACATCAACTGGTTTTGTGGTACCTTGTTGTTGGATTGATAGTCCTGGTGGTAGAAGAGATGAAACATTAAAACAGTTTTACCAAAAAGAAATGCATATTGATAACTTTGATTCTGTAGATGATGTAATAGATAGTACACTTTACAAAGAATGGTTTGATATGTTACAGAATAAACCTGAACTAGCGCCCAACTATTGTAAACATTTTTGTTCTACCACAGATTTAAATACACACCCCACTAAAACTAGTTTAATTCCGGTTACCAATGTTAAATCATTAATGACAGATAAGTCAGACTTTGATAGAGTTATTGTTGCTTGTTGGGGAGACAAATATAATGGTTGGCATATAAGAAACTTAAAACATATGCTTGACACTTATTCAGGTATCACTTACGATAGTTTTGAAATATTTGAAAAAGACACCTTTGGTAATATGTATAATAAATTAGAAATCTTTAATGATTATAAAGATGGTAAGAACTTATACCTTGATTTAGATATGGTAATCTATGACAAACTACCTGATTTAGTTAGAAAAGATTTTACTTTAATGCACGACTGGTGGAGAGAAGAACACCATACACCTTTAAACTCTTCTATGGTATCTTGGACTGGCGATATATCTCATATCTATAAGAAGTTTGTAGACAACAAAGAATATTATCTAAAGAAATATCCTAAGAGTATTGATGAGTTTTATTACCACGAAATAGATTATAAGACCTTTGATAAAGTTTGTTATTCAATCAAAGAACATGAGTATGACAAAGCCCCTATGAAAGGTTTTAGTCTATGTACATTTGGTCAAATGCAACATTTATTTGAAGAGGGTTGGTCTGGTTGGTGGTCTAATTACCTAAGCAATTAAGAGCAGCCTGAATTGCGTCTATTTTATTCTTAGCTTTTCTGATTGCTGTCTTTTGGTCCATGTTATCACTATCTCTAATATCATCAACTTCAAACAAGGCTAATTTTAACGCAAACAAATGGTCAGCGTCACCTTTTTCTTCAAAGATAGATTTGACTAGATAAGGATAAAATTTTGTATCAATCTTGTTTTGGTCAAAGATAAGTCCTTCTTTCTTTGCAATTTCAATCATTTGTTTTTCAAAATCAGCACGTTCATTCTTAATCTTTTGATAGGTAATTTCATGTAACTTATCAAGGTCAATGAACTCAATTAGATTTTTATAATCTTCATTATCTACGTTAAAAGGAATAATCATAGGCGTAACAGATTTATCTTCTTTGTTAGAAAAAAGAACTTCAATGTTCTGTCTTTCATTATCAATAAAATAAGCTGTAATAAGGTGTTCTTTAAGTAATTCTTTAGTTAACATTTCTATGTTCCTTTATATATTCAAATATGTCTGTTTTAGGTGCCCAACCATAATCTGTTAATACGTTTATGTTGGCAAGGTTATCTTCACGTTCAAATTCATCACCAATAACTGGTGTATATTCTATGTGAAAGTTACTAACAATCTTAGAAAGTAAATTAGACTTACCTGTGCCTACATCAATAACACCTCTTAAATCGGTGTCCATAACTGTAGTGATTGCCTCTAAAACATCATCAACATGAATGAAGTCTCTACTGTGATTTGTATTAATATGTTCTACGTCATTGTTTAGAATCTTAGGTATCAACATGGTATCTGGAGCATTCTTTCCATATACTGTAGTGAATCTTAATCCTAATGCGTTATATGGTTCTGCGATTTGTTCTAATGAATACTTACTCATTGCATATGGATTTCTCCAAGGCTCAGCTGCTGTACTAGAACTAGCATAAACAATCTTAGTATCTGGAAAGTTTTCAAATAGTCTTTGACCTGCAATTACATTTTGTTTCCAATACTCTGTAGGGTTGTTTAAACTCTTTCTTACACCAGATAGACCAGCTAAATGAATTACTAAATCTACATGATAATCTAATGGACAATCCATTAAATCATTGCCAGACTTAATATCTATTGATGTTACTTTGTGGTTGAGTTTTTTTAGATGTGTGTATAGGTGCGAACCAATAAAACCATCACTGCCTGTTAATAATATATTCATAATTTAATTCCATAATGTTTAACTTAATACTAATCGTAAGTAATAGGTATTTATAGTAGTTGCCGTACCGTTCGGAAACTCTTGTGCTCTATAATCGTCATTGTTCACAAATCTTGTTTGATAATTACCAGAACCATTTAGTCTTGTATCTGCCATACCGGTTCCTTTTGTATAGTTTGAAGTAGATGTACCTAAAGAATAAGTTATAGTTTTGCCGGCAACTGAGGTTACATTAATATTCATTAACTGTCTTGCCATTGCACTAAAAGTTGTTGAAGTAAATTCTTGTATGTGGCCAGCACTTGTAATGTATAAAGGTGGTGTGAATGTAGGACTTGTAATTATATTTCTATGTAGATAATAATTTGTAATATCTGTAGGTTGGTCTTGTGTTTCAGGTATTGCACCTGCTGTATAAGCACCTGTATTTGCTCTTGTATCTGTAAATACAGCCGTACTTGAAACCAATTCTTTATTAACATCTGCTGGTGTTACATTTGATTGTAAAAAATATGTACCAGGCGTTGTGTCATTATTTAAAGATGAAGCTAATTCAACTACAGCTGGGTCAGCAAAAGTATCTCTCATATCAGTAACAGTCATTGCTTTAATATCTGCACCATCTTGGTAAACAGGATATAAAGTGCCTGAGTCTGTAGTTAATGTGTCTGTTGAAGCAACTGTTTGTGTAATCCTGGCATAGTTAACAGTAACAACAGAAGGCTCTGCTGTTGTGCCTTCACTTGGTGTTGAAGTTACGTTTGTTGAATATGCACCGGCCTGAAGTCGTGTATCTGCTATTCCTCCGATATTTCCACCAGAAGCAACCACGGACAAAGCTACTAGATTGCCAGCTTGAAATTGGTATTTAAAAACATTCTTTATCTCTGTTATCATAACAGAAGACATTTCCTGTAAATTACCTGCGTTATTGTAAAGTGGTTTTCTTACTGCCATTATCTATCTCTTTATTCATTAACTACCAGCGCCGTAAAGTGTTTTTACTGCTACGCCAGCGGAGTTGTAAATTACTAGTGTTTGAACATTTTTCAATTGACCAGAACCGATAGCGTCATCAGCCATCATAGCTTCTGAAACATTATCAGTTGAACCTGTAGTGATGATAGTACCTGTTTCATCTGGTACTGTAATTGTTCTGTCTGCTGTAGGGTCTATAACTGTAATTGTAGTTTCATTATCATCAGCAGTAGAACCTTCAAAAATCATGTTTGTTTGAAAGATTGGTGTTGCTGTGATTGCTAAGAAACCACTTGCCTGTGTTGACCTAATTCTAGGGAAACCACCAACTTCATCTAATTGTAATAATGAAGTGTTTGTTTCAAAAGCAGTTGCTCTTAGTGTATCGTTAACAACAACTCTAGTTGAGTCTGTAGAACGTATCTGATTACCTGAAACTTCTATTGTACCAAAAGTTGATGTTCCTGAGGTAGCAACAAAACCTGCACCGGTAATTGTTCCAGTTGTTTCTAAATTATCGTCTGCAAACTGAATAGTACCTGTGCTATCTGTAATATCGTTATTTGAAATTGATATTGTGCCGATACCGATAGAGTTGGTAACTGTTAAGTCGTTAGAAATGGTTACGTCATTAGGTAAACCAATTGTTAAAGTATCTGTTGCACTTACAACAGCTTGAATTTCGTTGGCAGAACCTAATACTCGTAGTACATCACCACCACCTAAAATCTGTCTAGTTGAAGAACCGTCTTCAATTGTCCAACCAGCAGTTGATGTTGCAATTGAAATTGTTTCATTCATTGCACCTACTAAGTTGGTTGCCGAAATAGAACCTGATAAATTAGCAATATCACCAAAGTCTTGAGCTGCCATATCGTTAAATGTGGTTCTAAACGTTTCTAGTGTATCTGTAACTGCAATATTTTTAACTGCCATCTATTTTACCTTATTTCCTATAACTTCTTTTAAGAGAGTTTTAATCTCAAATAATTCTTTCTTTAGACTATTTATCTCTGTAACGGCATGTCTTATTTCGTCTCCGTTATTTTGTCTTTTTGTTCTTCTTATCATATACTCGGTGTATGAAGACGTGTTTGTGTTTATAATAGCTTTACTAAAAGTATCTCGTACTAATGTAATATCGTTTTCAACTTTTAATCTAGTTATATCACTCATTATACAGCCAATGCTATGCCTCTCATGTCTCTAATCTTAGGTACGTAAGCTGAGTTTGTTGACTTCATAACAATCTTAATTTGGAATGAAGTGAAATCTCCTAATGCACTCGCACTATATTTATATTCTTTGTAGTTATCTGCACTTTCTGCTGGAGATATTGAATTATCTTCTTCTCCATTTACATTAAATGGTGTCCAATTCAAGTCATTAATATCTCTTGATTCTTCGGAAGATGTTTTTCTAAAGAAAACTTGTACTGTTGATACACTTCTAACATTTTGAGTTAATCTAATCTCTAATGCTGTTGAAGGATTTTCTAATACAATCGGTCTAGTTAAGTAAACAGCTGCACTTGATGTACCTGTAGAAGCTGTGTCATCAACAAAACTTGGTGTATTGCCTGTAGTTGGACTATTAATTCTATTTTGAACCGTTATTGCACTACATCTCTGTAAATCAATAACTGGAGATAATTTCTCACTAGTAGTTGAAAGTATAGCATTTACAAATAAAGATTTACTACCTGTCATCTCGTTAGTTTCGTTTACAACTGAAGCCACCATTTGAGGTGCTGTAAAGTAAATATTGTCGTTTGCTGATACTGAAACTGGAGTAGAAATTGGTGTTACAACAAAGTCTGTTTCACTTCCGTGTACAGAAGAACCTGTAGTAGGTCTTATGTTGTAATTTAATGTTGTGCCTGGAACAGTCATAGTTTGAATATTTAAATTCAAAGTATCGTAAAGTCTATTTTGTGTTGCTGTAATTTCAGTACCACCAACGTCACCTGTAGATGTTGCTGTACCGGTCGTTGTGATATCATAACTATCTAAAGTAATATTTGAAATTGAGTTATATGTTCCGTTTATATCACTGTGAGTAATACCATTGTATGTTCCTGTTGGAACTCCAGCAATAGTCACGTTGTTATTAACATCATGCATACCATGATTTGGATGTGAAACTTTAATAACACCTGAAGAGTTAGTTGTTCTTAATGCATTATTTTTTAATGTTCTATTTGGTAACGCTTCATTAACTACTGTTGCTGTACCGATAGTACCTGTAGTAAATGAACATCTTTTTAGTTTGAACTTCATATCTTCATTCTGTTCAGCCGTCCATGTAGAACCGTTTTGAGATTTGAATAATACGCCAGCGTAAGGTTGTGCTGATATTGTTCTATCAGAACCTAAGTTGTTTTCGCCAATTCTTGCTACGTAAGCATTGTACTCGTTTGTATTTGCTAATACTACGAATGAATACTCAACATTTGCTTGTATATAAATTGGACTAGGGAAGTTAAATGTAGTTGGTGTTGTACCGTCTGCACTAATATTAACTGAACCTGGATTTAATGTTACTTCGCCAAATGGTAAGATTGTTGTAGAAGGATAACCATTCTTAACTTCTCTAATTTGAACAGTAACGGGAATGTTAGCGTCTTTAGATTGGAAATATAAATCTATTGAAGACATGAAAACCCCACCTGGGTCATCTACTAAGAATGTTTGAGCAAGAGGATCCCACCAACCAACTTGTACGTTTGATTCTCTTGTTGATGTTCTTGCAATCTGTCTATTTTCGTCAACACTTTCTCTAACAATTCTAGGTTCTCTAGTTGATATAATAGTTTCTTGTACTGTTTCTAAAGTACCTCTTGCTGTATAGTCTGCTTCACCAGCAGTTGCAATTTGTGAGTTTCTATCGTTAGTAGAAGAACTTGTTAGTCTGAATACTCTTGAGCCTGTACGCCATCTCGGATTACTGTCAACTGTTGCGTCAGGTATTGCGAATGTACCAGAGATAGCACCGTTAGCGTCTGCAACGATATTACCACCTAATGAACCACCTGTTGGTGTAGTGTACGTTGATACGTCAATGTTATCAAAGTATGGATACAATCTAGTGTTAGGTTTAAATCTTGTTCCTGTAAAAGTAATTGTTCTACTTCTAATGAATGGAATAAATGCAACATTAACAATCTTGTCACCAAGTGAATTTCTAACAACTTGTGGAACAATTGTACTTCTTACACCTGTTCTAGTTTGGTTTACTTGTTGAGTAGTTGTAATTTCTTGTCTTTGTAATACTCTTCGGCCTCTACCAAAAATGTTTGGTACACCAAATGCATGTTCTCTTACTCTACCACCAATATTAGTTGTTTGTTCAACAGGTCTTCCTGTCCACATATCTTGCCACTCGTTCCAAACTGTACCAACTTCAATTGATTGAAGATTTGGATTTCCTAAGTTTGCAACCATAGTGTCAAAGGCACCGTTTTCATTAATAACTAATTCTGGTGCTCTTTCAGTTTCTTTCCATTCGTCTCCTGGAGGAGATAATTCTATTGAACCAACCCATGTAAATACGTTGAATGGGTTTACGTTAATATATTTACTAGCGTAAGGTTGGTCAACTAAAGTTTTTTCTGTGTATGGTAATGTAAGACAATCGCCAGTCTTTTGATAACCTGCGTCTACTCTGTCAGCTTCTACGATTGTTGTACCATCTTGGTCTGCTTCAATTAATTGTACTGAATCTTCTTTAAATGTAGCTCTTGCTTCACCTACTGACATGTCCATTGCAACTTTATAATCTAGGTTGCCGACATCACCAATACCATGACCAGTAAAGTTATCTACGATAAATCCATTTTTAAATCTATCAAAACCTTCTGAGTCTTGTATTTGTAAACTTTGTGTTTGTGATTCTAGTAAAGATAATTGAGTATAGTATTCTACTGTCTCAATACGTTTTTCTAATCTACCAATATCTCTCATAGTATAACGTTTGTTATCTACTGATTTAATATCAATATCTTGTGTAGAAAGTGTGTAAGCTGGAATGTACAATGTATATAAATGCATTGCATTATCTAAACTTCTTGGCGATTGAGGAACCTCAGAAGAAGCACCTTCAGCTACTTTGAATGAACCATCTTTATCTAAGAATACTTTATCAATTCTTGGTATGTAGTATTCAAAATCTGTATTAACATTACCACCGAATTTAACTACGTCAACTGTTGAAGCGCCTGTACCATCAAAACTTCTATCTTGTCCGCCTGAATCTATTGTACTTGCGTCATCAACTCTAGGTCTAAAATCTAAACAGTCTCTTAATTCATAAGAGTTACCTGTAGTATCTGAGAAATAAGTTGGTACTAATGTATAATCAATTACACCTGAGTAACTATCTA
>Ga0209091_10002862_pt1 | contig 14225 bp, 13 predicted proteins | sample ArcticOcean_MG_C_6_FD_187438 | JGI IMG/M metagenome (GOLD analysis project Ga0209091, IMG submission 187438) | Marine microbial communities from western Arctic Ocean - ArcticOcean_MG_CB8_128 (SPAdes) (version 2) | ecosystem: Environmental > Aquatic > Marine > Oceanic | place: Arctic Ocean...
AACAGTACCATCATTATCTGTCGGTGAATAATGTAGTCCGAAAGCAGCATCAGTATCAGTGCCAAAGAGCCCACCGTCGACGGGTTTAATCTTCATTGTAAATTTGATAGCAATATTATCTGAACTTCCATTCCAATATACGTGATCGCCTAATATGGCAATATCCCAATTGATGACATTAGTCCCCTGGTCGAGATCATTAAACTCCTTCGTAGCAACTGTATTACCCCCCTTCAATAAAGAGATCTGTAAGTTCTCACAATCATTGGTACAATCATCCTGTCCATTTGTCCATTGTCCATCGAGTTCGATTTTGAATCTGGCATTTATTCTATCGTTTTCTATCAAAACTAAATTGCGATCGAGCACTGGATTCATATTACAAGTAAAATCAATATCTAGAATACCACTGCTTGCTCGTTTTTCGCCATAATCTGCAGATTCATCATCATTGTTTAGGTTAGAATGGCAGTTGGAAAGTTGGGCGTCACCAAATAGAGAAATAATGTTCCAAGTGCCTGCAGACACCCGCTTGTCCCCCTCTTCTATTCCTGTTGATGCAGAACTCGGTGTGATGAGTAACACCACTACCATTAGGATGGATAATGTGATTGTGACGCGACGACTGTTCATGGTTTCCCCTAATTACAGTAGAACTTATCCTTTTCGCCTAAAGTTGAGAAAATAATTCGCATGGGCACTCCGCGTTGGTAGATTTTGCATCTAGAATGCTGTTTTAGGCCCTGTGAGCGCGCGAAACATCCATCTCTTGATCGGAATACGCCTGTACACAGGTTCCAGTGTTCAATATGAATTGGAAAATCATTTTTTTAACAGGAGCAGCAATCGGAACCTTTGTTGCATTGTTAATGACGGTTATTTCTAATATACCACTTGGTCATGATTCAGATGGAAATAAAATCACTGTAATGTATCATTGGTCGGGGGCATTGTTAGTTGTAATTGCAATTCCGTTGGTGTCAGCATTTGCTGTCAAAAAAGTAGCGAGTATGAAGGGGTGGTGTGAACCTACTTTGAAGCTTTTAATTCCAGTAGCATACCTCACTTTCCTACCAGTATTAGGCGCTTCTTTTGGAGCTCCTAACAGTAACTTGGAAACATTGGCAACCATCGTCATAATAGGTGCTATTGGAGGTACTTTCTGCAGTGCTCCTTTTGCTGCTTGGAGTTATTTCAAGAGTCGAGGCAATCAATCGACCCCTAGTATGGCTGAAGAGGAATAGTGCCTGGGCATAGGGCATCAGAATCGCAGTCAGAGCAGTATCTTGTGAGGCTCGAGTTCCCATGTGGGCTCGTCTGAGGTCGCATCTACGAAGAAGGGCAGAACCTCTTGCAGTACCTTCGGGATGTCCACGCACCAGAGATTCCCGAACAAGGGCTTGTCGGGAGTGCCGAGTTTGTCGGTAAGCTTGCCCCACATCTTGACGATGCCTCGGGTTTTCTGTCGCTCGTACTGAAACATCAGGGCGGTGGTCTGGATGAGTCCTTGAATTCCGAGTATGAAGCGCTGGTCAACTCCACTCGCCTTGAGTGATTTCCACATCTCCTCCCAATCCTCGTGGGCATGCCAGTAGCGGCCTCTGTTGAACTTCGCAATTCCAGCATCAAGCCACTCCTGCTCTTGGCTCGAGAGTGGGCATCCATCCGCCATGGTGTGCGTTCTACTAACTTACTTTCAAATCCGCCCATCCATATAGCCCAAGAATTGTCTTTCCTAGCCCAGGAGGTGCTACAATATGCAATCGGGTTTTCATGGTTGTTTAATTTGGGGATAATCACCTTACTTGCACCTTCTTGCGAATGCCGTGATTTCCCGGCAAAATGGATATTGCCAAAACTGGGAAGTGGTTCTGGCATGATGTAACCACTAAGTTTGAACTTTAATAAATGGTTAATTTGATTGCTAATGGCTGGCAGGGGTATTTGTGCTGGAAATAACAGATGCTTTGGGCGATGTCCTCGATGGAGTGGATGCAGAACTAAACAAGCGTTGGTGGTGGAAGATTCTCTGGCCAATCTTGCTTTATGGTCCATTTATTGTAGTTGGTATCTACCTCTATCAAATGTGAATTAATTAGTAATTCATTTGATTTAGCGAAAGTGTTGAAGTGTTAGGGTTTGCTTAACCCTCTTATGAGTATGAGAGATGTAGTCAGACGCAATAGGCCAAGAGTATGGTCTAGCAGTAGAAGATCGTTGATGGAAAGATGCCCACGTGCATGGGCCTTGCGTTATGGCCACCGTCGAGGTAAATCGGGAACAGCGGGTAGGATGCTATCGATAGTTTCCGATTGGCGTTCTCCATGGGACTTGATGCTCAGGTCATTACGCTCTTTGATAATCGAACGTCTAGAAGCCTGTCTAATAGGTATTAGATGGAGTGATAGTGATATTGAGATGAAGATGCGAGAGAGACTAAAAGAGATGATAGATGAACAAAATGAATCTTTGAACTTAGTCGAAAAGCGAATTGGTAGTAATAGCGAATTACGAGCGAATCAGGAACGTGCTAAAATCGATGACTTGGTTGCAGTCGCTAGCCATCGTTTCCGTCGTTTGATGTTGATGGAACCCTTACATTCAATTATTCGTGGAAAAATAACTGATTGGGAACTTGTCGGACGTCTTAACTCGGTCCGTCATCAAGGCAAAGACCTCTATATCGCTCCAGATTTGATTTGGCGAATTGGTCGAGATCGATTCATGCTACGGTTTGTAATGCAAGGGAGAAGAGAGATGACAGAGCATAATCGTATGGAACATAGTTCAATGATTGCCTGGCAGAATAGTGATCTTAGCGACGAAGAGAAAAAAATCAGCAAGGTAGTCGTCGAGATTATCGATTGGCATCGAGGACGGTGGCATCGAACCTCATTCCAGCCAACTGAAGGTGAGGTAGAGTTGGCGATGACGATGATTGAACATGATTTGGTGGCGATGGACGAACTCTACCAACGGCTAGGGCCTTTGACCGATCTATCGATGATGCCTCTAGCATCTTCAAAAGCCGTATGTCGCGGCTGTGGCCATGTTGATTCATGTCCAGGAGGGGAGAACTTAGAGCGTGCTAAAATCGAGCAATCTGTTATCGAGATGGCTCGTTGTCGGACCTCATAAACCGCTTACTAGGTCTTCGAGAACGGCTCTGACATCCTCGGCTTTGGTTACTCCGCTTGCAAGCAGAACTCCCTCAGCTCCCAAAGCGATTGCTGCGGTAACATCTGCACCACTTTTGACCCCAGCGCCACAAAGAATACGAACATCAGGATTGACTTCCTTTACTGCAGCAACTGTGTCCTTGACTATTGCCGGGTCTGCACTGGTCACTGATATGTCGCCACCGATTAGTTCAGGAGGCTCTACTGCGATGAATGTTGGACCTAGTGCGGCCAAAGCCCTCGCTTCATCAACATCTGCAGCACAAGCACAAACCGGCATACCATCGGGTAGCATGTCGAGTATTTTCTTCACATCTTCGATAGATAATTTGTGCTCTGCATGGTTGATCAAAGTTCCAGCAGCACCTCTCTCAATTGCTGTATTTATTTCCAACCAGCCAGTAGCTGATCCTTGCGACACACCATCTAGGTGCTGTGACCAAACCTCCACGCCGGAAATTGCTGCTACCGAGGATAGGTCAAATGCGCTCACGGCTGCAACAAGTCTAGCATCTGTATCGATTGATGCCATGTGGGCTGCTAGTGCATCTGCTCTGCGTCCGGATGCAGATGCATAGGTTTTGAAGTTGACAACTACTAAGGGTGCGGACATATGACTGCCTGTGTAATCGCCTTCTTCATTGCTGCGGAAGAGGATACACCCCGCCACTCTGTTGGTGACCATCTGGCACATTTGCACCGTAATCAACGATTACATCAGTCAAAATAACCCCATCTCCGATTTGACAATCCCGTCCAATTAAACAACGGGTTATCTGTGAACCTTTTCCAATCGTCGAATGTCTCAATATAGTGGAATCTAAAATTGAACCCCCACTGGAAACCCCTTGTTCAATCATTGAGTTTTCAGCGGCGACTAACTCGCTAGCACACCATGAGTTGCCATTCATGGCGCCTCTAGTGAACATCTGCTCACTAAGGCACCTGCTAACAGCATCATGCCAAGAAGTCGGAGTCCCTGCATCGATAAACCAGCCTTTGAATGGGAAGCCAGAGAGTTGACCTTTCTCTGCTAGTTGAGGAAATACATCGCGTTCGAGACTATGTTTGCCATCAGGCATAACGTCAAAAATATCATCTTCAAGAATGTAACTACCAGCATTTATCAGATTTGAAAATACTTCGTTTGGTAGCGGCTTTTCCTTGAAACGAGTTATCTGATCATTGTCATTAAGGCCAACGATACCAAATCTAGTCGGGTCTTCTACTTCCCACAACCCCAAAGTTCCAATTCCATCATTGGAATTGTGCTTGTTCAGCATCTGTTCAAAGGGTAAAGAGGATACTATGTCTCCATTGAAGCAAGCGAATTGACCGCTGATGAAATCCTCGCAATTCTTCAGTGCACCCCCGGTACCTAGCATCTGTTCTTCACGAACTATCGTCACATCGAACCCTGGGTCATTTTTTGCAAAATACTCAGCGATCATCTCGACTTTGTATCCGGCTGCGACGACAACTTCGTCGACCATCCCTGGAGGGATTATTTCGACAACACGTTCCAAAAGTGTCAGGTCTAGAACCGGCAATAGTGGCTTTGGCATGGAATTGGTCCATGGCTGCATCCTCGAACCGATTCCTCCAGCGAGAATGACGACCTGCATGGTAATAGCCAGATGACAAAGGCGTTTGAACCCTGTCCAATGAAGTTGTCGTTATCCGTAGGGTTCAAGGTTCTAGTTCGGGTGGCACGGCCGATTGAGATGAATATTCACGAGTACCAAGCAAAAGCCCTTTTCCGAGATAACGGTGTTAATGTGGTCGAAGGTATCCACTGCACCAGCGTAGAACAGGCTTTAGAGGCCTATGATACGCTCAATAGCCAAATCGTCGCGGTCAAGAGCCAAATCCATGCCGGAGGTAGAGGAAAGGGAACTCTCTATACGCCAGACCGGTCATCAATAGTAATGGAAGGTGGTGTAAAAATCGCCTTCAATCGGGAAGAGGTTGAAACCTATTCGACCAACATCATCGGCAACTTACTGGTCACCAAACAAACCGGCGCAGAAGGGAAACTAGTTCGTAATCTCTATGTCGAATCCGGCTGTGCAATCGCCCATGAATACTATCTTGCAATATTGGTTGACAGGGAAGAAAAAGCAGTATTGATCATGGCTTCTACCGAAGGTGGCATGGATATCGAAGAGGTAGCTGAGAACTCTCCTGAAGCAATTCACAAGATATGGGTCGATCCATCTTCTGGTTTACTAGGATTCCAAAAGAGGGACTTAGGAGTCTCTTTAGGATTATCTGGAGCCGCATTGAAATCATTTTTTGCACTGATTGGCAATCTCTATCGCTTATTCATCGATAACGATTGTAGCATGGTGGAAATCAACCCACTGGTCAAAAGTGAGGACGACGAAATTATTGCACTGGATGGTAAGGTTGGATTCGATTCTAATGCTCACTTCCGTCACCGAGCAGCATGGGATGAAATGCGAGACCTTTCCGAGGAAGATGCTGCTGAAATCAGAGCAGATGAGGCTGATTTATCCTATGTCAATCTCGATGGAAACATCGGTTGCCTAGTCAATGGGGCTGGTTTAGCGATGGCGACAATGGATGTCATCAAACTCTATGGTGGTGAGCCAGCCAACTTCTTAGATGTTGGTGGCGGTGCTAATGAAGAGCAGGTTAAGACCGCCTTTGGTATCATTCTTGAAGATGAAAATGTAAAAGGCATTCTAGTCAACATTTTTGGTGGAATAATGCGCTGTGATATAATCGCAAGAGGAATCATAGAGGCGACAAAGTCACTTGATCTCAACATTCCTTTGGTAGTTCGTTTAGCTGGAACCAATGTTGATGAAGGTAAAGAAATACTAGCACAAAGCGGATTAAATATCCATTCCGCTAATGATTTGGCTGAAGGCGCAGAAAAAATAGTTTCATTGATCGGAGGTGGTGTTTGATGGGTATCTGGATTGGTGAAGATTCTAAGGTCATAGTTCAGGGAATTACAGGTAAACAAGGACATTTCCATGCCACTAAGATGGCAGAATTCGGTACTGATGTAGTCGGAGGTTGTACACCCGGTAAGCAAGGACAAAAGGTCGATCTTGGAGTATACGAGGTGCCGGTCTTTGGCAGTATGATCTCGGCTATTAGAGAAACCGATGCAGATGCAACAGTGATTTACGTTCCTCCGCCATTCGCTGGCGAAGCGATAATGGAAGCAGCAGATGCATTCCAACAGGTCAAGGGACAGGGGGTAATCGTTTGTATTACAGAAGGTATTCCAACTCTCGATATGGTAAAAGCAGTAGCATACGTCAATTCTCGCACTGGAGTACGCCTAATCGGTCCAAATTGCCCAGGGATAATCACTCCCGGTGAGCAAGGTGGTTGTAAAATCGGTATTATGCCAGGCCATATTCACGCAAAGGGCAGAATCGGTGTCGTTTCCAAATCTGGAACCCTAACTTACGAAGCAGTAGCTCAGACAATGAGTATTGACGAAGGGCAAAGTACCTGCGTAGGAATAGGTGGAGATCCGGTCAATGGCACTGGGTTCATCGATTGTCTCGCAGCATTCGAAGCTGATCCTCAGACAAAAGCAATCGTCATGATTGGAGAAATAGGTGGCAGTGCTGAAGAGGAAGCAGCCGCTTGGGCTAAGGATAATGTCAGTAAGCCAATAGTTGGTTTCATCGCAGGTTCAACCGCTCCTCCGGGTAAGAGGATGGGGCACGCAGGAGCAATAATCTCTGGTGGAAAAGGCACAGCGGAAGAGAAATTCGCAGCGTTTGAAGCAGCAGGAATTGCTTGTGCCCGTGATCCTAGTGAAATCGGTGTAATCTTGCTTGGAGAATTAGTTAAAGCAGGATTGAGAAGTGAATGAGAATTCACAATAATTAATTTCTCAGCGTGGCGGTCCTCTTTTTGGTCCACCAGGTGGTCCGCCTTTGCTTGGTCCACCGCGTGGTCCGCCTTTGCTTGGTCCGCCAGGCCCACCTTTGCTTGGTCCGCCAGGCCCACCTTTGCTTGGTCCGCCAGGCCCACCTTTGCTTGGTCCGCCTGGAGGCCCACTTCTGCCGCCACCAGGAGGTCCGCCCTTACTTGGTCCACCAGGAGGTCCGCCCTTACTTGGTCCACCAGGAGGTCCGCCTTTGCTTGGTCCACCAGGAGGTCCGCCTTTGCTTGCTCCACCAGGAGGTCCACCTCTACTACCTGGGCCGGGTGGTCCACCTCTGCTATTTGGGCCAGGTGGTCCACTTCTACCGGGTTGGGGAGATCTTGAGGGTTCAGGTTCTGGCTCTTCATCGTCTTCGAATAATGCGCCACAGTGAGGGCATTCTGAATCTGATTCACGGACTAATCCGTCACAAACTTCACAGGCAAACATATCTTCTTCAACAGAATCATCATTAGAGTTTGCAGAACCAGACATTTGTTCTAACTCACCGTCTTTAGAACGGAATAGAGAGAGCATTATTTCCACCTCTAATCCCTTGAGGGCAACCTCAGTGGTAATTGCATGTTCAAATGCTTGAGAGAGGTTCTCAGGAGTGTCTAGAACACGGCCGTCATCAACATAAGTTACGTTAATTTCAGCTACGGAATCATCCAGTTTCACCTGTGGTGTCTCAACAGCTACGCCGCGTTTTCTTGCCACTCTGCGTACTGCGACTTCGGCCATTCTGCGCAATAGATTCTGGTCGATTTCAGCTTTAGTGCCGTCGCCTATTTTCTCTGCGAGGAATTCTGCTGCTGGCGATCCTTGTTGTGTCCCTTTGAGGTGATCAGGTAGATCTTGACCAAGGTTTGAGAGGACAGAGACCGCAGATTCTTGGTTCATCTCTAACCATTGGTTACGACGTTCGCTTTTCATTTCACGTTCGGCGACCGCAAGGTGATTCACCATTGCATCTGTTGGAGAATTAACTGGATTTGTAGCGATGTTAGTGGTTACTTGTTGCTGGTTTCTTAGCGGCATAACCTGGCCTGGTAATTGCTTAGGTATTGCACCGCTAAGTAGTGTGCCACTGTCTTGGACTTGAGGTAAATCTCCTTGGGATCCGCCTATATTCGGCCCTTGTAAGTCATTGCCTTGCAAAGTAGTAGGTATTTGTCCTAGCATCGAGGGATCGATGGCCGGGATTGCTTGCTGTTGGATATTGCCTGTGATTTGAGAAAGTACGCCGGGCGGTAGTCCTTGACCTTGGCCATCAGGCTGATTCTGTTGCTGAACCGCCTGCCCTGATACCACACCAAAATTGCGTCCAGGTACTGATTCTCCGCCACTAAGTGTAGGATTACTCATCCCAGGAATATTGCCAGCTCGAGATAATTCTTGCCGTGCACCACATTCAGGACAGAAAATACTGTCCTCTGGAATCTCGTCACTACATGAGCCACAAAGCAATGCTATCCCCGTTCGTATCGAAATCATCTCCCATCATAAAGTCTTTTGATTATCATATGTACTTGCTACACTTCGGTTACTGCTACACAGTTCAGGACAAGGTTCATCCATTCGGGCCTAAGGCAGTCTTTTATGGGCGCAGATGCAGTTACTGTCGTAGGTGGCGGCATTGCCGGTATCAGCGCTGCCCTCGCCCTTGCAGACCTTGGTTCCAAAGTCACCCTTTTCGAATCTCGGGCTCATCTGGGTGGTAGGGTAGCAAGTGTCCGTCATCCTAGGATGGGTATTGAAATAGATAATTGTCAACATGCTGCCTTCAGAATCTATGATAGATTTTTTCAATTATTAGGTCGCGCTGGTGCACAAGATATTGTTCGGATTCAAAACCGAACTGAAATACCCTTCGTCTCGCCCGAAAAGAAGGTCTTTGCCTCCTTGCGGACCGGTAGACTATCTCCTCCAAACCACATGATGACTTCGATGATGCGATTCCCTTATCTCTCAATGAAGGATAAATTAGCGATGAGAAAAGCGGTCAAGGCTTTCGCGGCAGAAGATGATGAGGGACAATGGCAATTAGATGAAATCACCTTTGAAGAATGGCTTGAGAGTAAAGGACAAACTCCTCGGACAATAGAGAGATTCTTTGGCTTCTTCACCTTAGCAGCACTAAATCTCAATATTTCTGAAGCGAGTGCTGCCCAAGGTGTGATGCTATTTCGTAATGGTCTATTCGGGGCCAGAGATGCATTTGACGTAGTTGCCTTTTCTCAGGATTTGGGTAAAGCAATGAATGGTTCACTCCTTACCGCACTGAAAGAATCCGGAGTTGATGTGAGAACTTCATCAACTGTTAAGTCAGTTGCTAAAGATCATGTGATCGTAGAAAATCAAAGAATAGAACACGACCATGTGGTAATAGCCACACCTCCTCATTTAGCAGCTAGATTATTAAAGCCGACCCACTCAGCATTGAGTGAAAAAATATCAGCATTAGAATACCGTGCTCTGATTGGCATCCATGCCTTCTATAGAGGTAGTAGGCTTCCGGATGACTTCCATTTCGCAGCGATGATCGATGAACCTTTAATCCAGATGATATTCAATCGAAGTCATGAATTAGATGAGCCGATAAAAGATGGTTTACAATGGGTTAGTGTTCCGGTATCTAGGGCAGATGATTATCTAAATCTCAGCGACGAAGAAATTATGGCAGAATTGAAGCGGGTACTCGAATGCCTGTGGCCCGAAAAATCCGAAGTCGAATTGGTAGATCATCTAATTGTAAGAGTTCCGAAAGCAACATTCGCTCCAACTCCTGGTAGCAGTAAGAACCGTCCACTAGTAGATTCTGCTGGTCAAGGTATCAGTCTAGCAGGTTCATACACGATGACTGGATGGCCATCGACCATTGAAAGTGCTACTAGATCAGGACTTACAGCAGCAGCAAGAGTTCACAATGTCACCTGGGATTGTGATGATTTGTGGCCTGATTGGCCAATTAGTCCAAAAAGAGATGACCCGGATTGGAAGGTGATTTGATGGCTGAGAAGTTCGAATGGGGAGAGCATTGTATCGAGCCTATATTTCTCGCAGGTTGGGACAGCCATATCGGCTTAGATTCGGCAGAAGCCTATTGCAGTAAAATAGCCACTGCCAATTATGAAAATTTCATTATCGCTAACAAGTTCACACCTACTCACATACGACAGCATATCGAAAATATCTATGCTTTCTGCCGCTATGGCGATGATTTAGGAGATGATGCTCCATTTTCGACACAACACCGGACACTATTGCTTGATGCTTGGGAATTAGATTTGCAAGAAGCAGCGCGTGAAAACTGGAGCGGAAACCCCCGGCATCCGATTCTGGTGGCGATACAGCGTACCTCCAAGGAGTTCTCAATACCGGTTGAGCCATATTGGAAATTGATTCAAGCCTTCAAAATGGATCAGGTCAAAACTCGGTATGCAAATTGGGAGGAGTTGAAAGAGTATTGCTCTCTTTCTGCAGACCCAGTAGGGCATCTATTTCTCTATGTTTATGGCCATGATGATGAGGATATGCGCAAGATGAGCGATAATACTTGCACAGCCCTGCAGTTGGCCAATCATTGGCAGGACATATCCCGTGATTGGCAACAAAACCGCTCTTATATGCCCGAGGATACTATGGCTGAATTCTCGGTAGATTGGCAAACATATGGTCTTTGTAAAGCCACAACTGAATGGCGTGAAATGTTGGCTTTCGAAGTCAAGAGAGCTCAGGATTTATTCGATGCAGGCAAGCCTTTGTGGCAGATGGTTGATTTTCATTTAGCAGTTGATTTGATGATGTTTACCAAGGGCGGAGAAGCAATTCTATCTTCAATTAGATCACAAAATTACGATACTTGGAGTAAGCGGCCTAAAGTTTCGAAATTCAAACAAATGAGATTGTATTTGGGAGCTCGTCGTCAATGGCGACGTGCTAATAAAAGTCAGTGACAACCCCTTGGAACGGTTGAAGGACAGACTCATAACCGATGAGTTATCAGCCACCCGTGCCGATTGTCATGTTAGAGCGTCGCAAGCCTTTGGATTTACTTTTCCCTCTCAAGGGCGGTGCAGCAAATCATAATGGTTCGCACAATTCAAATCGCATGACTGCACTAGATAGAATGCGTGCGGCGGTAATTCTCACCAAGGATGCAGTCAAGGCAGTTAGCCTAACGGCTATGGAAGCGCTACGTGAAGGTGCTTCGATGATTGGTATCCTTGGCGAGCAAGATGAATTGGTCGACCCCTTCTCCCATCTAGAAGCACCGATTTGGCCGAGAGAACCACCGGCGGAATTAATGCGTTTAGCCTACAACTATTGTGAACAATTAACTATGCGAGAAGCGGGTAACTTCTATCATTCTTTCAAGTATTTGCCTGATGATCAAAGACAGGCAATGTGCGCTGTCTATGCATTTTGCCGCCGAGCAGACGATATCGCCGATGGAGATTGGCAGGATAAATTCCCTGGCAGTCGCGGAGAAATGGACCCAGAGGCGGTCGATTATCGCACTCAACTAGAAAACTTGCAACAAAAGGATACTATTCTTCAGGAAGATAGATATCTTCAGAAGATAACCCAGTTATTCTTCTTTAGGAAGAAACTCTCCACTTGCTATAATGAGGTCTGTAGCACAGACCCGGTATTCCTTGCACTAAAGGATACAGTAAATCGGTATAATATTCCACGACAGGTCTTCGATGATCTCATCACTGGTATGGAAGATGATCTCTACAATAATCGCTATCGTAATTTTGATGAACTCTATCTCTATTGTTACCGAGTTGCAAGCGTTGTTGGTTTGATGTGTATCGAAATCTATGGTTATGAAGACCCTAGAGCTAAACACTTCGCAGAGTCATGGGGCATCTTCATGCAACTGACAAATGTCTTGCGTGACATTGGTGAGGACATTGAGAGAAACCGGGTTTACCTACCTCTCGACGAGTTGGAAAAGAATGGCATAAAAGAGAGTGAGTTGGGCGAGTCAGTAGTTCTTAACACTGCATGGGAGCCATATGTTCACAACTATGCAAAGCGTGCCCGCACCTATCTCGAAGAGGCTAAGCAATTGTTGCCCCTTCTCCCGCGAAGATCACGTTATTCTCCAGCGGCAATGATTGCATTCTATGGTAAAATTTTGCGCAAGATAGAGCGACAACAGGGAGATGTATTCACCAAGCGTGTCAAATTGAATAAGATGCAGAAGTTATCTCTTGCAGCAACAGTCTATCTGAGACACCGTTTCCTACCTGCATTCCTTGACCCTGTTTGGACTGGACTTTCAAGGATAGGTCTACTGCCAGACGTCTGATTAGACCTCAGGATAGTAATCGATTGTTAGATTATTCAGTGAAAGCCTTGATTGCTTTACGGGTGATATCGATAACCAAATCTATTTCCTTTGAAGTGATATTGAAATTAGAGGTATAACGAAGTGCATTCTCTCCACCATGAATAACCCCTAGTCCATTCTTTCTGCACCAAACCTCAACCTTGTCAAAACCGACCACTTGTAGAATCTCGGGGTTTAGTTCAGCACAGCATAGTAATCCAGTACCTTGAACTTTGATTATTGTTCCAGGCAACTCCTCTGAAAGTGCATTTAACTTACTGACGAATTCTTTTCCTCTCTCCCGTATATTGTCTCTTAATTCTGGTGTTATGCGATCTAGTACAGCGATTGCAGTTTCAAGAGCACGAGGATTGGTAGTCATGGTATTACCATAGATTCCGACGACATATAATTCGCTAGCTCTGGCACTTAGCCCAAGTACTGAGAGCGGGTATTGTCCTGCGTTCAACGCCTTAGACCAAGTTTCCAAATCAGGTACTTCAGCATCTTGGAAACCTTCGTAATCTACTATAGATAGGCAGCCTTGGCCCCTAATTCCTGCTTGAATCGAATCGACCAATAGCATGGAACCATGTTCTGAAGTCAAACGTCGGGCTTCATCATAAAACTCCCTTGTGACACAACTTCCGGGGTTACCCTCGCCCTGAATCGGTTCAATCGCCATCAATTCAATGAAGAATCCTTCTTCATCAGCACGAGCAAACATCTTGTTCAATGCCTCAACATCATTTGCTGGAACCAGTAGAAGGTTGTCTCTATCACGGAAACTAGCAAGGTTTTCAGCATATTTGCTCATACAGGAATGTGAGATCTGAGCCGGTCTTCCAGTTCTTCCATGGAATGCTTTCTCGACCGCCAGCAATTTGATTGGCTTTCCCTCGTGAAGACCACCGACGTCGGTCATTCTCTTTGAATTGACATCTGCGATACGTAGGCTTACAGTAACCGATTCAGAGCCACTATTCATGCAGATGAAGCGTGCGAATGGGCATGAACCGCGGGTATGTCCCAACTCCTTGCGTAATCGATCTGATAAGCGCTTTTGGCTAAACGAAGGGGTCATTACATTGGCCATGACCCAATTTTTCGACATCGCTTCGATAATCGCTTCTGGCCCATGACCGCTTCCAAGCATGCCATAGCCGCCATTGTCGTGTAAGACCGCACCTGATGCGGTGACCATCCAAGGACCACGACCTGCTATAGCCACATATGGATTGACAGTAGCTGGGGAATAGAAATTAACGTAATCCTCTTGTAAGGCAGCGACTAATTCAGCCTCTGGTAAAGACATTACTTCCTCGCCGAACTCTTCTAGTAGTTCCGTATGGATTGCAACTGCTTCCTCAATTACTTGGACCAATTGTGAATCATTTGCTGCGAAATCGATAATTATCTCATCAGTGAGTCCGACGGTCTCGATAATGCCTCTTTTCGACCTTATAACCTCGAGCAACTCAATTACTGACTGCGCCATGCTTTAGTGCTGGGCAATTCGTTTCTTGAATATTGCTCAATGAATTTTGATTATTATTTTTAACATAACACATCTAATGCTTACTCGCTTAATCGAGATTCTTATTCATCTCTTCATATCTGGCTTAAAACGGTCTTTCATATATGGATAGGATAAGCCAATGTTATGTCTAGTAAACCTAAACTTGCAGTGTCTTCATGTCTCCTCGGACAAAGAGTGCGATACAACGGTGATGCTGCTGAATTTAGAACCCTAACTAGAGTCTGGGGTGAATATCTTGAT
>Ga0209091_10002864_pt1 | contig 14214 bp, 10 predicted proteins | sample ArcticOcean_MG_C_6_FD_187438 | JGI IMG/M metagenome (GOLD analysis project Ga0209091, IMG submission 187438) | Marine microbial communities from western Arctic Ocean - ArcticOcean_MG_CB8_128 (SPAdes) (version 2) | ecosystem: Environmental > Aquatic > Marine > Oceanic | place: Arctic Ocean...
ATAATCCTTAGAAAACCTTTCTGCACCAGTAAAGATTGGAACTTTATGACCAAGGAACTTGTTTATATATGACTTTCCAACTTTTCTTGGTGATTGATCAGCAGCAAAACCAAATAAGTGGTATTTGTCGATATCTAAATTCTTCATAAATTCTTTAATATGATACCTTGAAACAAGAAATGCTTTATGCTTTCTTCTTATTTTTTTGAATAATCTTTCGAAGTACTTATTTGACATAGGTGTGTATATACCATATCCATTGCCTTTTGTGTTATATCCAATTGAAAGCAGCCATTCAAAGTTTGAATAATGTCCACAAATAAGAATAATATTCTTATTTTTTTTCTGAATTTTTTTTAATACCTCAATATTATCATAAGTATATCTTTCTTTCATTTGTGCTTCATTCATTCCATACGCTTTTATGCTCTCAATACTAATGTCTGCAAAATGATTATAGAATTTCTTTTCAATAAGATCAAGCTCTTTCGATGTTTTATTAGGAAAAGCAAGACTTAAATTTCTCTTAACAGTTTGTAATCTATACTTAAACACCTTGTGAAGAAGGAATGAAATAAAATCAGAAATCTTATAAATTATTCTAAAAGGAAGTAAAGAAATAAATTTAATTAAGGGAAATGATATTAAATAAGTTAATAAATGCAATTATCAGTCGTTTAATGATAGAGCAAATTTAATTTTTTCTTCGAGATCGTTACCTTTTAAGTTTTTTCCAATAACTAAACCTTCGTTATTTATTAGGTATGACTGAGGAATAGCTCTGATGCTATATCTTCTTGCTATTGGATCGTTCCAGAAGTTTAAATTTGAAATTTGAGTCCATGGTAGGTTGTCATCCTCTACGGCTTGCTCCCATTGCTCTTGAGTTCTGTCAAGAGATACTCCTATAATATTAAATCCAGAATCATTGTAGGATTTATATAATCTCACCAAGTTTGGATTTTCGACTCTACATGGTCTACACCAGGCAGCCCAAAAGTCTAGTAATGTTACTGAGTATTTTGATACTTCTTCGCTTAATGTCACATTAGAACCAGTTATGCTAGGTCCAGTAAAATCAGGAGCAGTTTCACCAATTTCAATAGGGTCAGAGTATTGAACTAGAAGATCAGCAATGTTCTTACCTACATCACTTACTTTGATTCTGTTTGATAGACTTTCATAAACATCTATGATGCTATCTTTATTTACTTTATTTTCAACCATAAATACTTCAAGAAGAAGGCCTGACATGTATGAGTCTAAGTTATCTGTAATAAAATCCCACTCATATAGAAGAACTTCTTGTTGTATTTTATTATAATCCTTTTCTAATTCCGATGCAGTCTCTACATCACCATTCATTACAGCATCTTGAGCTGCAAAAGAAATACTATTCATATTATCTACTAATGATTTAGTCTCTATTTTGTATTTAATAAAGTCATCATTTGATTTAGACCCATAAACATTAGATTTTGTAATGCTATCCTTGTATAGGTCAGCATTAATTGTTCCATTTTCTAAAATTGTTAGAACATAACCATTGACACCTTCAACTTGCATATAGCTTATTTGAGGAGTTGCTGACATACCTTTAAAAATAAACTCTCCAGATTTGACTGAAGTTGAGTCTTTGATGAAAGGTTGATTATTTTGATCAGCTTGAAGAATATAGACTTTAGTACCATCTTCGATGTCTATATTACCATTCAGTGTGTAGCTATTATCACTACCACATGAGGTAAGTATTAATATTAATGCAAAAGGTAAAAAAGTAAATATTTTTTTCATTACTCAGCAAATTTAGTTTTTTATATTTAATATCTTTAGTTAACTTTTTGTTAAGGTCAAATGCCGAAAAACAACATAATTAACTTATTTGAAGAAATACTTGACACCTCATCTATTCTTTCTGGTGATGAGCTTAAATCAAGATTTTATCATATTTGGAAAACAGATATTTCATTAGAATCATTATGTCTGTTATTGCCAAAATCTTCTGAAGAAATATCCGCGATAGTAAAAATATGTAATGATAATAATCAAGAGATTATTGTCCATGGAGGCCTTACAAATCTTGTTGGTTCAACAATTTCAAATAGAAGCCAAGTAGTCATTTCTTTAGAAAGAATGAATAAGATAATTGAGATTGATCAACAAGGAAAAACTATTACATGTGAATCAGGAGCTATAATAGAGGATATTATTAATGCTGTGAAAGATAAAGATCTTCTTTTACCTCTTAACTTTGGTGCAAGGGGTTCAGCTCAAATTGGAGGAGCAGTATCAACTAATGCTGGAGGTTTAAGAGTTTTTAAATATGGCATGACTAGAAATTTAGTAATGGGTATCGAGGCAATTCTTCCTGATGGAACTATTATTTCTTCTTTAAAAAAATTGATGAAAGATAATTCTGGTTATGATTTAAAGCAGTTATTTATTGGTTCTGAAGGAACTTTAGGAATTGTAACTAAAGTTGTGCTTAGGTTATATCGATTACCAAAAACAAGATATACCTCTTTAGCAGTTACTAATAATTATCAGAATGTATTAGATCTTCTTAAAATTATGGAAGATAAAATTTCCTCAAGTTTAACTGGTTTTGAGTTATTATGGAATGAAACATATAAAAAAATGGTAGATGATAAAACTCTATATAACATGTATTTGCCAGATAATTTTAAATACTATGTTTTTATAGAATACATGGGTGGTGATTTTGAAAATGATTATAATAATTTTGAAAGTGTAGTCCTTGATTGTGTCGATAAAGGAGTTATAGATGATGCTGTGGTAGGAAAAGATGATAAGGAACAAGTTAATATTTGGGGTATAAGGGAAGATGTAGCCGTATTAGCAGATGAAAGAGAGTTTGATCAACACTTTGATATTAGTATCCCAGTTGGTCTTATAGGCGAAGTTATAGATAAGATTTCTGAAGAACTCAAAGACTGTGAGGGTGTGAAAACAATCTTTCCATTTGGACATGTAGCAGATGGAAATATTCATTTTATTATTGGAAAAGATTCTGATGATGATGATTTGAAATCACAAATAAATGATATCATATATAATAATACGAAGCTTGTAGATGGTTCGATATCTGCGGAACATGGAATTGGACTTGATAAGAAGAAGTATTTAATTAAAAGTAGAAGTGAAGATGAAATTGAACTTATGAGGTTAATTAAAAAATCAATTGATCCAAAAAATATATTAAATCCCGGTAGAGTAATATGATTTAAGATATTATCTTTATAATTCAAGTTATGGCAGGAAATTCATTTGGTAACATATTTAAACTTTCATCCTTTGGGGAATCCCATGGCAAAGCATTAGGGGGTATTATAGACGGTTGTCCAGCAGGTGTTAATATAGATTTAGATTTTATAGGTAAAGAGTTAAATAGAAGGAGACCTGGTCAGTCAGAGATTGTAACTCAGAGAAAAGAAGACGACTCTGTTGAGTTTTTATCAGGAATTTTTGAAGGAAAAACAACTGGAACTCCAATTGGTTTTATTATTGTCAATAAAGATCAAAAATCAAAAGATTACTCTCACATTCAAAATAGTTATAGACCATCTCATGCAGATTTTGTTTATGATAAAAAATATGGTTTTAGAGATTATAGAGGGGGAGGCAGAAGCTCTGCTAGAGAAACAGTAGTTAGGGTTGTAGCTGGATCAATTGCTAAAATGTTGTTGAAAGATGTTAAGATCAATGCATTTGTTTCTTCTGTTGGAAAAATTATATATGACTATGAAAATACAGAGATAAATTATGATAATATTGAGAACTCTATAGTAAGATGTCCAGATAATAAAAAATCTGATGAAATGATAGAGCTTATCAAAAGTGTAAAGAAAAATGGTGATACAGTAGGAGGGGTGATTTCATGTGTTATAAGTGGTGTTCCTGTTGGTCTTGGAGAACCTGTTTTTGATAAATTACATGCAGAACTTGGAAAAGCTATGTTGTCTATTAATGCTGTTAAAGGTTTTGAATTTGGAAGTGGTTTTAAAGGTTCTAAAATGAGAGGTTCAGATCACAATGACTCATTTAATGCTGATGGCACAACTAAAACTAATAGATCAGGAGGGATTCAGGGAGGTATTTCTAATGGGATGGATATTTATTTTAACATAGCTTTTAAACCGGTGTCAACAATAATGAGAGATCAAGATTCAATTGATAGTGATGGAAATGAGGTGAAGGTTACAGGTAAAGGTAGGCATGACCCATGTGTTGTTCCTAGAGCAGTTCCTATTGTTGAAGCTATGTCAGCTCTAGTTTTAGCTGATTACTTATTACTAAACAGAGTGTCAAAAATTTAATTATGAAACTACATTGGAAAATTATTATTGGAATGGTTGCGGGCGTTATGTTTGGACTTTTAATGTCTCAAACATCATTTGGTTTAGATTTCATTAAAGATTGGATTAAGCCTTTTGGAACAATTTTTATAAATCTTTTAAAACTAATCGCGATGCCTTTAATTTTAGCTTCTCTTATAAAGGGTATATCTGATCTTAAAGATATTTCAAAGCTTTCTACTATTGGAACTAGAACATTAGGAGTGTATGTCTGCACAACAGTACTAGCAGTTATTATTGGCCTTGTATTGGTGAATGTAATTCAACCAGGAAATAGTATAACAGAACAAACAAGAGTTGATTTGGTTCAGGAATACGAGCAAGGAGTTCTTGAAAAACAACAACAAGCTCAAAGACAGTCAGAAAGTGGTCCTCTTCAGCCCCTAGTTGATGTTGTTCCGTCAAATATTTTTGATGCTACAACAAATAACAGAAACATGCTTCAGGTAATATTTTTTGCTATATTTTTTGGAATAGGAATGATCTTAATTCCTCCAAAGCAAGCAAAACCGGTTAAAGATTTTTTTGATGGATTTAATTCAGTTATTCTTAAACTAATTGATCTTATAATGATGTCTGCTCCCTATGGGGTTTTTGCACTTTTAGCAACACTAGTTGTTGAATCTCCAAGCATTGATCTTTTTATTGCATTAGGAATGTACTCATTAACTCTTATTATTGGTTTGGCTATAATGATAGTGGTATATATGATTTTAGTAAAGTTTGTTACCAATACTAACCCCATCAAATTCATGAATGGTGTTTCTGCTGCTCAGTTATTAGGTTTTTCAACTAGCTCTAGTGCAGCTACACTTCCTGTTACAATGGATTGTGTGGAAAAAAACCTTGGTGTAGACAAGGAAATCTCAAGCTTTGTATTGCCAATAGGGGCAACAATAAACATGGATGGTACAAGTGTATATCAAGCTGTTGCTGCAGTTTTCATAGCTCAGGCATTTGGTTTGGACCTTAGTTTAGGTGCTCAATTAGGAATAATAGTTACTGCCTCTTTAGCTTCTATAGGAGCTGCTGCTGTTCCAAGTGCTGGAATAGTAATGCTGGTTATTGTTCTTGGTCAGGCTGGAATTCCAGAAGCTGGTCTAGCACTTATAATTGCAGTTGATAGACCTCTAGATATGTGTAGAACAATTGTTAATGTAACTGGGGATGCTGCTGTTTCAATGATTGTTGCTAAATCTGTAGGTAAATTAAAGGATCCTAATGATGTCAATAAAAATTGATGAATCTTGGGGTAAACTTCTAACTAAAGAGTTTGATTCAGAGTATTTTAAAAATCTAATATCATTTGTAAAAGAGGATTACAGTAAAACAACTTGTTATCCAATGGGTTCTCAGATATTTAATGCATTTGATAGTTGTCCTGTCAATAATCTTAAGGTTGTAATTATAGGTCAAGATCCATATCATGGAGATAATCAAGCTAATGGACTATGTTTTTCTGTTAACAAAGGAATCTCACATCCACCATCATTAATAAATATTTTTAAGGAGATTGAAGCTGATTTAGGACATAAATACGAACATAAAAACGGAGATCTAAGTAAATGGGCGAAACAAGGTGTAATGCTCTTAAATGCTACTTTAACAGTAAGAAAAGGTTTAGCAGGAAGTCATCAAAAAAAAGGTTGGGAAATATTTACTGATAAGGTTATTAAAATCATATCCAACGAAACAAATAATACTGTATTTTTATTATGGGGATCATTTGCTAAGAAAAAAATCAATTTGATAGACACAAGTAAACATAAAATATTAGAATCAGGTCACCCATCACCATTAAGTGCAAATCGAGGTTATTGGTTTGGAAATAAACATTTTAGTATGTGTAATAAGTATCTTGAGTCTTTTGAGAGAAATAAAATTGATTGGTCATTATGAAGTATGATATTAAAGGAATAGATAAAGATGTTCTTGTAGAGTTATATCGAAATATGCTTAAATCTAGAATGATTGAAGATAAAATGATCATTCTTTTAAGACAGGGTAAGGTCTCAAAATGGTTTAGCGGTATAGGTCAAGAAGCAATATCAGCTGGTGTAACTCAGGCTCTAGAAAATGATGAGTATATACTTCCTATGCATAGAAATCTTGGTGTATTTACCTCTAGAGATATACCTCTAGATAGATTGTTTGCCCAATGGCAGGGAAAGAATGAAGGATTTACAAAAGGAAGAGATAGAAGTTTTCATTTTGGAACAAATGAATATAAGATTATAGGAATGATTTCTCATTTGGGTCCTCAGATGGGGGTAGCTTGTGGTGTTGCTTTGTCGAACAAACTAAAAAATAATAACCAAGTAACTGCAGTTTTTACAGGTGATGGAGGAACTAGTCAGGGTGATTTTCATGAAGCATTAAACCTAGCGTCTACTTGGGATTTACCAGTAATATTTTGTATTGAAAATAATGGATATGGGTTATCAACTCCTGTAAATGAACAATATGCAATTGAAGATTTAGCTGATAGGGGAGATTCATATGGTATTGATTCACATATTATAGATGGAAACAATATAATAGATGTGTATACATGTGTTAGAACAGTAGTTGAAAAGATGAGAAAAAACTCAAAGCCTGTTTTAATTGAGTTTAAAACATTTAGGATGAAAGGTCATGAAGAAGCAAGTGGTCAAGCCTATATAGACGAAAATATTATTAAAGAGTGGTCTGAAAAGGATCCAATAGCTCATTTTGAAGAATATTTATTGACATCTAAAATTCTATCTAAAAAAGATCTTATATCATTAAAAGAAGCTATGTCTAAAGAGATTGATCAAAATTGGAGTTCTGCAAATTCATACAAAGAAGTTGACTTCAATATTGATAATGAATTAGGAGATGTTTATGCAGATTTTGAAGTCAAAAAATCAGTAGTAGAAGATAAACCTCTAATAAAACTAAGACTTATAGATTCAATAAAGCAAGGAATCTATGAATCGATGGAAAAGCATGAAAACCTAGTAATAATGGGTCAAGACATAGCTGAGTATGGAGGTGTATTTAAGGTTACTGATGGTTTATTTGAAAAATATGGTAAGAATAGGGTGTTAAATACACCTTTGTGTGAGTCTGTGATATTGTCTTCTGCATATGGGCTAAGTGTCGGAGGATATAAATCTATTGTTGAGATGCAATTTGCCGACTTTGTGAGTTCTGGATTCACTGCAGTGGTCAATCTTATTGCTAAATCTAATTATAGGTGGTCTCAAAACTCAGATATCGTAATTAGAATGCCATGTGGTGGTGGAGTAGGGGCTGGTCCATTTCATTCTCAAACAAATGAAGTCTGGTTTACTAAGGTCCCGGGTTTAAAAGTAGTTTACCCTTCCCATCCATATGAGGCTAAAGGCCTATTAAATACATCCATAGATGATCCGAACCCTGTAATGTTCTTTGAGCATAAGAATTTATATAGAACCGTGAGTGAAGAAATACCAGATTCTAGTTATGTTTTAGAGCTTGGTAAGGGGAAAATTAGAAATATAGGTTCTAAAATCACTATTGTTACCTACGGATTAGGTGTTCATTGGGCATTAGATTTACTAAATGACTATTCAAAAAACGATTTAGAAATTATTGATTTAAACACATTGATTCCATGGGATAAAGAACTAGTTTTCAATTCTATAAAGAAAACAGGTAAAGTGTTGCTTTTAGGTGAGGATACCATTTTTAATAGCTATATAGGTGAAATTTCTGCTGTAATAAGTGAAGAAATATTTGAGTATTTAGATGCACCTGTAATTAGGGTAGGATCACTAGATACTCCTGTACCTTTTGCTAAAAATCTAGAAGAGGGATTTCAGGCCAATTATATTCTAAAAGACAAGTTAGATTATTTATTAAATTATTAGTGTGGATTTATACAAACTTATTAAAGGGATAGAGGCACTTAACAAGGATACTATTCCTAATTGGGGTAAAATGAATTCCTCAATGATGTTAATGCACTGCAGTAGGTTTATTGATGTTTATCTTGGCAAAGTTCCATTTAATCCAATTATGTTCCTTTTTGGCTTTACGTTTAGCATTTTTCATATTTCTTATTTAAAATATATAGTCAGATACGATGTGAATCGATATATACGAAATCTTCCTACATTAAGATTTTTCAACACATTTAAATATAAAGAGTTAGATTTTGATAAGGAAAAAGATTATTTAATCAATAGTCTTAAAATTGTTGACGAGTATGAAAAAGACTATATAGTCAATAATTTTCATGGAAGAGTTAGAAATAAAACATTTAAGCAAGTAGTTAATTTCCATACATCTTATCATTTAAATCAGTTTGGAGTATTATAATTAAACTTTAACTGATAGTCTTTTAATAACCTTATTGAAATTTTCATTAAATAAGTATTCTTTAATCCTTGCATCTTTACTTGAGCTTCTTACCTCCAGGGGAGTATAATCTTTATTAAATATAGTTTTAAGCTTAAGGTTAATGTCTTTTATAAACTGATCTTTAATTTTAATATTATGAGGATAAGAAAGATTGGTATTCTCTACAATTTTTAAAACGGATTTAGTAGATATAAAACCAACCTTAATGATTTGCTTCATAAAAACAACTTCCTTGACACTTAGATTATTTAAAATCCGTCTATAAACAATTCCTTTAGAATTTAACAATATATAATTGAATCTAAATTTATCAATTACATAGATTGTTAGAAGAGCTAGAAATAATAATATTAAAAATGAACTTAAACTTGGTAAATAAACAAAACGGTTGTTGTATAATTTTATTTCTGATGTTTTGTTTTTGTAAAAATCAGATTTGGGTAATATAATTTTCTGGTTATCTAGATCTGAATTTCTAAAAACTTCAACCAAATAATTATCATTATAATACATGTTATGATTTTGTAATCTTTCATAATTCTTAAGATTAAGTTGTTGAGGTGTCTTATCATAAAATTGCACTAAGTTTTCAGAAGGTTTAATATATGCTATTTGAGAACCGCTATGAATAGCAAATCCCAGATCGTCTTTAATTATTAATGAACTATAATCGAAATGAAAGTTTAACTTTCCAATATATTCAAAGAGATTAGTATCAAAATTATATTTAATTACTTCAGTGTTATTTTTACTTTCAATTAAATTATTTTCATCAACAGAATAACCACCTATAAAGTATATATTATTATCATTTTTAAAGTGAATACCTTTATAGCTTCCTTCTGGAGAATATGAATTTTTTTCTGAAGGATAAAGCTCCCATTCTTTAAAATCTTCATCAAAATATATCATAAAGTTTCTTTGAGACCAAAAACCGTACCCTCCATATCTAAATATGGTATCATTGTGTGAGAAGATATATGAATCAGATAAGAGCCTGTTGTCAAGAGACTTATCAACTCTTTTTAAAGAGCTATTTTCTATTTTATATACTAGACCACTTTCTTTACTTATAAAAAAAAGACCACTTTCTTTAACCATTAATTCATAGTTATCAAGATTAATTAAATCTGGATTATCGAAATCTATAACTTCAATTTTCTCTGAATTAATATTTCTTTTAATCAGCTGTAAATCATCAATATAATATACGTGTTCATTAAGGTTTTGAAACGAAATTAAGGTAAGCAGTATTGTTTGAAGAAATAGTATCATTATAATGCAACTATTTTAAATTACGATCAAATGTAATAAATTTGAAAGTGAAAAATAAATTTTTATACTTATCCTTACTATTTATTCTAACATGTGCCAAGGAGGATTCCCAGGCACCAAACACACCACCCACACAAATAGTTAAGCAATATGCTTTAACTGCTTCTGCTGGAGATGGAGGTAGTGTTTCAGGTGGAGGCACTTTTACAAGTGGAACTCAGGTAAGTATAACCGCAACACCAAGTTCAGGATATAGTTTTAGTGGATGGTCTAATGGATCAACAACGAATCCACTTACAGTTACTGTAAATTCAAACACAAGTATCACAGCTAACTTCCAGGTTATCATCAATAGCTATACACTTACTGTAACTCCAGGTGAAGGAGGGAGTGTCTCTAGTGAAGGGGGGGAATACGAAGAAGGAACTGAAGTTACTATTACTGCAACACCTAATGGGTGCTATAGTTTTACTAGTTGGTCAGACGGGAACACTAATCCAGAAAGAACTGTAAATATAAATGGTGACCAAAATATTGCAGCTAATTTTGAGAGTTTAGCAAATAACATTGAATATTCATTAGTTAATTTGACATTCCCATGTGCCGCAACTATTTCAACAGAAAGATCATACAATGAGACAAATTCATATGAAGTTGGACCCTTTGGTTGGTTTAGTGTAAAAATGCAAGAGACTCATCCTGAGTGGTACTATCCATCAGACACTGACTACAATCCTCCTGGAGCTTTTAGTATGGATCCACATAATTTTGCTCATGGAGACTTTAATAATGATGGATTACAAGATCTAGTTATTACTTGGGCTACTTTTCCTCATACTCTAGAAAGAAATAGTAGATATAACTACAGTATATTTTTAAACAATGGTGATGGGTCAATGACATATGATCATGAAGCAGTTGCAAGTTCAACAGCACATAATAACCATATGGCTTATAGGACTTTAACGGCTGATTTTAATGGTGACGGGCTAGATGACATAGTATCAGCTTCAATGGGTGTTATCCAAAGATTACCAGGTCAAGATGCTTATACTAGATGGGAAAGAATACCCCTATTACTTAGTCTTGGAGATGGAAGATTTTATGACGCCAGCACAAACATTGAAGGTCAAGAAGATAATATCTCTCCTCCTGAAGGTCATTCTTTTGGCCATGAATTATCAATTGGAGATGTTGATGGTGACGGTGATGTAGATATATATACAGGTAAAACTTTACTTTTAAACAATGGTTCTGGAAGTTTTACCAATAATACTAATCTCCTCCCTGAAGAGATAAAGCCATTGGGAAGGAATTTGTGGTCATCAGTTATAGCTGACTTTAATAATGATGGGATTGATGATTTTTTTGTTCCTTATGCTGAAACTACAGGGGTATCATGGGAAGAGTATACAGGTTTTTCTGGCGCATATTCTCTAAGTAAAGATGGTAAACCATCATATGAGAATAGTGATATAGGTTTTGTTACAGAGGCAAAATATGGTATAGGGAACTCAAAATTTAATTATGCCATAGATTATGATATCAATTTAGATGGATATAAAGATATAGTTATAGCAGTAACTAGGGTTGATCCTTATTATGTGGGCAAAGGACTTCAGGTATTTCTAAATACCTATGATTCTGAGACAGGAAACAGAAAGTTTATTCCAGGTGATAACCTGCTTCCAAATGAAGGATCTTTAGACTCCTTTCATGGAGAAGGACAATTATCAGTAGTAGATATAAATAATGATGGAATTTTAGATATAGCTCATACCACTGGAGCATATAATAATGACAGAGGTCTTTCTTTTTACATAAATAATGGTGGCAATCTGGAATTATTTGACATAAATCAATTTGCATATGCAACAGAAGACCAGTTGTTTGGAAGAGAAAATCAGACTAATGACAATACCCTTAGAAGAGCAATACCTATTAATCTTGACAATTCAGGTTGGATAGACTATATAAGTTTAATAACTCCGTATTACGAAACACAGACTGAAATTCTTCTTTATTCTGTATTATCTAAAAATTAAATATGAAAAACCTACCTATTTACATAAGCTTACTATTGCTTTTAACCTGTGCTAAGGATAGCACAGAAGATACCTCATCAGTATACGTAGCCCCACCTTCAAATACAACAAATACCACACCTTCAACGACAGTTACTCAGTATACAATAACTGTATCAGCTGGAGAGGGTGGAAGTGTCTCCACAGCTGGTGGTACATATAATGATGGAACACAGTTAAGCATAACAGCTACACCTAACGAAGGATATGGTTTTATTAGATGGAATGGATCCGATTCTTCTAGTTCTACAATTTCAGTTACTCTAACTGCAAATACTACAATAGAAGGCATATTTGGATTAGTTCCTCAGTTTACACTGCCAGAAACACCATCAAAAATGTTTACAAAAGGAGTAGGGGATACACTCTCTATTGGATTCTCTCATGTTGGAGGATATAAATCAACTTCCTTATCTGCATTGTATGGAACCCTGAGTATTGTTTCTGAACCTTCTGAAGGAGATATAGAAGGTAATATAGTAATTGAGTATACTGTAAATACAGTTGAAAATGTAGATTGGTCAACTACAATTGCAGGAACTGATGATATAGGAATAAGCATTGCAGGTAATGATGATCTAGAAAATTCATCAACTTATCAAGTTAGAACTCAACCAGAACCTATATATAAAGATTATTTAAAGTCATCTCATGATCTATTTGCTACAAGGAATAAAGCCGATGTTAATTTAGTTAGATATTTAAATCAAAGAGATAATCGTTATGTAGATTGGTGTAATGGAATTTACGAAGGGTTTAATCAAAATGGACAATCTTTTGATGAACTAGATGGAGTAGCATATGCGGATATAAATAATGATGGTTATGATGATATTTTTATCCATCCAACATATCAAGATCTTTCTGGAGGATTTACATTAATTCCTGTTGAATATGAACTATATCTATATGAAAATGGATCATATGTTTTTACAGAGATTAATTGGGGTGGTATTGATTCACCTAAAGTACATTTAGCTAGAAAAATTATTGTTGGTGACTATGATAATGATGGAGATCCTGATTTTTATTCAGCCAATCTAGGTCTTGACATACCGCCTTATTCTGGAGAATTCAATAGTTTTATCATAAATAATTATAACATTGATGGAACTCTTGGCTATAAAGTTCATGAGTTTGCTAACGGAGCTCATGAAGCTTCCTCTGCAGATGTTGATAATGATGGGGATCTAGATGTTTTTTCAAAAGGAAGTAGAGACAACTCTCCACAAAATGGTTATACAAGTAAGTTTTTTGAGAATAAAGGTGCTTTTAACTTTCCAATATGGACTGACAGAATGCAGCCAGAAAATGGTGATAATTTTTGGTACTGGAATTCTACTTATCAATCTGAACTAGTAGATGTTGATCAAGATGGGTATATAGATCTTCTAGTAATGGGGCATGAATGGGATTATTATTATGATTCGTGTCAAGATAATGCTGATGGAAATTGTGGTAGAGGAAAAATTTACTGGGGTGATGAAGATGCAAAATTTAGTGAGGACAGAAAATCATTAATACCAATTGTTAGAAACTTTGGAACTTCTACAGATTTTGATATTATAGATTTAGATGGAGACGGAATTAACGAAATAATTGTTAGTAGAACTGGAGGAGATATTGATTCTTTCCCAATAGAATCTTCAAATGTGAATGACAATATTGGTACATCAAACTTTTATGGAGGCCACTACATACAAATTAATAAATTAGATTCAGATAGAAATATTATAGATTTTTCTGATCAATTAATTGAAAGTAATTATGATGATAGCCCTAATTTATACTGTAGTAACCCAGAGACTGGTTGGTTCATTCAAACACGAGTTGAAGACTATGAAGGAGATGGAACTTTAAATATCTTTAATAGCCTGGTTAGTCATAAGGTCCAACATATTTGGGAATGGAATGGTTCAAAGTTTCTTAAGGTAACTTATTAATGAAAAACTCATTGAAATATGACATAATTTTATATCGAGTATATAATTAGTAATCTCTATTCTCAAAATCTTCATTTTCTTCCTTTATTATCTTTCTAATAAGAAGATATATTAAAGAAACAATGATAACTAACCATATGACAATACTAAATATCATTTCTGAGTTGT
>Ga0209091_10002868_pt1 | contig 14193 bp, 16 predicted proteins | sample ArcticOcean_MG_C_6_FD_187438 | JGI IMG/M metagenome (GOLD analysis project Ga0209091, IMG submission 187438) | Marine microbial communities from western Arctic Ocean - ArcticOcean_MG_CB8_128 (SPAdes) (version 2) | ecosystem: Environmental > Aquatic > Marine > Oceanic | place: Arctic Ocean...
CTTATTATTATTTAATTTTACATTTACAAAAATAAAAAATAAAAAATAAAAAATAAAAATAATATTTATTTTTTATTTTATAACCTCATATTATAAAATAAAATGTCATCATCAAAAACAGTAAAAGTAACAGAAGTAAATACTTCAATGGTAAATACTTCAATAATAAAATCAAATAATATTTATAATAGTACATTAGAAGCAATAAAAGAAAAAGTATCACTAATAACAATACGACCAAGCACATTATATTTAATAATAAAACATGTAATGGAAGAAGTAGAAAAAACACCAATTAAAGGTCCGGAACAAAAAGAAATGGCATTAAAATTAATTAAAGCATTAATAATTGATTTAACAGAAAATGAAGATGAAAAAGTATTATTAGATTTATTAAATGACGGAACAATTGCTAATTTTATGGATTTAATAGTAGATGTATCAAAAGGAAAAATAAATATTAATAAAATATCAAAAGTTTCATTTGGATGTTTTAAAAGATGTTATCCATATTTATGTAAATCAAAAAAATAGAAAAATCACAAGAACAACAACAAACAACAACAAACAACAACAAACAACAAACAACAACAACAAACAACAACAACAAACAACAACAACAAACAACAACAAACAACAAGAAACAAATCTAAAAGTCACAATAATCAGCCCAAATAATACCAATCAACGGCTTAGTCCCTTTGCCCCAAACAATATCAGCCAAACAATAATCATCACAAGTTTCGCAATCATCCGAATAATCGTCACAAAGCACTGCAAATGTATTCAATGATTTGATTGGCTTAGCATTTGCATCAATATTTTTAAAAGACACAAATGCACGTGGTTTATCAATAGAAACTTTAGCAACATAACCAATTTTGCAATATTTTGATGTATGCCCAAAATAATGACAGTTCAAACACTTTGTATTGAGAAGAACAGGGCAAATAGTATTGCCGGCACTATCCCTAACATTGTGTCCATTATAGTTGGAATTGCGGGAATCAAAGCAAACTTTGCAGAACATTATTTAAAGTGTTTTTCTTGTTTTGTTTGTTTGTTTGTTTTGTTTTTCTTTAACTATTGTTATAGTTTTATACAATTAAAGATTAAAAATTATTCTAATCAATTTTTTAGAGAACCCCCAAACCTTAAAATAAAATATAAATTTATACAATAGAATCATGGTTACAAGTTTTAACAAATGATTTTGTTTGTTGTTCAATAATAATATTTTTCATATTTTTATTACTATTATATTTAATATTTACATTATCATTTTTGTTAATATTTAGATTATCATTTTTGTTAATATTTAAATTTGTTTCATTAGTCCTAGTATGTTTATCTTTATCATAAAACGAAGAAAAACACAAAGAACAAAGCCAATAGAAACAACAGCAATAATATTTGAAAAAATAATTAATTAAACAACCAAAAGTAGGCATATTTTCTGTAATATTTTTTTTAGAAACCAAATCTTTTTTATATTGTTTATATCTATTGTAATAATGAGCCAATTCTTCATCATTTAATCCATTTTTAAGATTATGTTCATTAAAATCCAATATTTCTTCCATTAATGTACCTCTAACCGGGTCAAGTTTATAATCACGAGGAAGACAACAATCAATTGGTAAATTACAAAAAGCAAACATTTTTTGAAAACAAATAGGGAAACAATCAAAAATAAAAAAATTAATAAAATATTTACTTCTAAGTTGTGCATTAATAATTTCTTGACAAAATAATTTATCAATCATAATATATGCAGTTTTCAAGTAAATAATATTATTAATATATTTTTTTTTGGCAATATTAAGTTGTGAAATCCGTAATTTAATACGAATAGATTCTTTATCATCAAGTTGACATGTTCTAAAAATAGCATATAAAAGTCGTATTTCATTTTTAATATTTTTAATATTAGTAATAGTTTTAACTTTATAATCACTAATTTTTTTAATAAGTGAAAAAATATTAGTATTGTAAATAATTGGATATTTTAATCTTATTTTGCGAGGTATTAAAAATTGATTTGTTTCTTTAATTTCAGTAATTTTTTCTTCAATATCTTTTATTTTTTTTCTTAGACCATTTAAATACTTCAATTCCAGTTTATTATATTTTGAATTAATTTGATTATTTAATTCATAATTCAAACATTTATCAAAAACTCTATTCTGTTTCTGATTCTGATTCTGATTCTGATTCTGATTCTGTTTCTGATTCTGATTCTGTTGAGAAAAATTTGTTTCTTCATTATCTGATTCGCTTTTATTATTATTTTGTTTATTAAATAAATAATTATATTTATCATCATTATCAGATGAATTATAAGTACTATCACAATTGGAATCCGCTTTATAAAGTTTTTTTAAATCGGGGTCATTATCGCTATCATTATTAAATTTAAAATTTTTATTATTATTACATTGTTGTTGCTTATAAAATACTTTTTTTCTATAATTACTATTGAATAATAATAATTTACCAGATTGAAATTCAACAGTAGATTGCAATTTATCATATTGATGCGCAGTAATTTTATATGCTTGTGAAGATGCTTCTAATTTCATAAAACTTATTATAGATAATAAGAAAGTTAAAAAAGCATTTAATCCAGATAAAAGATATCTTCCATTAACAGAACATTCAAATGGTGATTGTGCTGCACTACAAAATGTAGTAATAGCAATGGCAGGAATCATCAAAATATATAGTCTCATTAAAATAAAATTAGAAGCCTCCATATATATAATTTTCTGTCCTTTCAAATAACTGGCTAAAATATCAAGAGACGAAGAATACCGATCAGAAAATTCTAATTTATAATATCTATCAATATGTGCTTTAACGTCATTATACGATAATTTTTTATATTTAATTCTATTCTTATCGTCATAATCATGTATATTATTATATGCATCATTTTTATTATCTTCATCATTTGAAATACTAGAATCACTTGGTTCAGTTAAATAATCATTTTTAAAATCATTAATTGAAGAAGTTGTTTTTGTATTAATTTTATTACTACTAGCGCTTGGTAGTAAATTAGATGAATATATATTAGAATAATTTTGTTTATTTATTTCTGATAAATTACAAAGTTCTATATTATTTTCATTATTTTCATTATTTTCATTATTTTCATTGTTTTCATTATTTTCATTGTTTTCTAATAAAATAATATCATTATAAATATTATCAGATATATCATATAAAAAACAATTCATATAGAAAGATTAGAATATATAAAGATTAAAATATATTAAATACTAATTATTTTTTATTTTAATTTCCAGTAGAACCAAAACCACCTACACCACGAGTAGTATTCTTACCTAAATCACTAATATTATCTACAATAACAACTTTCATAGGATATTCTAAATTAGGAGGACATAATTGAGTATAACGTTCTCCTTGTTTTAATACAAAATTATTTGACCCAGAATTAATATCAGAATTAATATCAGAATTAATATCAGAATTAATATCAGAATTATTAATATTATCAAAACAAGCTTTAATATTTCCCCTATAACCAGAATCAATAATTCCAACGCTGTTAGAAAGTCTTAATGGTGTTTTAGAACCAGTGCTAGACCTACAATATAAATAATATCCAACATATCTTTCGGTTCCATTTATACAAACTTTCATAGCACATTGAATTTTATAATCAACAATTATAGATTGACAACTTTTGCTTACAATAGATTCTGTATTATAAAGATCAAATCCAGCATCAAAACAAAAATCTTCAGAAGTAGAATTTTCAGTATTTTTTGCTTCTAAATATGCGTCAACAAGTGCATTTTTTTTATGCGCATCATTTTTATATAATGTTATAATTTTAGAATTAACATCATGATTAATATAAATATATAATTTATAATATTTTAAGTTGCTAACAGAAACTCCAGAAACATTATTAGTAGCAATATTTCTATAATAATTAGTATATTGAGTGCTATTAATATAATCCATTAGTTCACTATTATGATAATAATAATGGAGTGAAGATTTGAAATTTTGAGAAACAGATGCGCCCATAATATTTATTTATTAATACAAAAATAAATAAATATTTTTTTAATATCAATTTTTATATTTATCTTTATATTTATTTTTAAGTTTATATTTATTTTTAAGTTTTTTTAAATATTTTTGTTTCCGTTTACGCGTTAAACATTTTATTCTTTCTTTGGATTTTTTTTTCCAAGTTTTACATGGAAGTTTATTCATGTCTCTTGCTAATTTATCTAATTTTTTATGATTACTTTTATTTTTTATATTATTTAAAGTAATATTTAAATAACGATTCAAAAACATTTATATTTTAAAAATATTATAATTAAATTTTATGTAAAAAAAAATTGATACATAAATATAAATTATATAAATCAAATAATTTAAATAATTCAAACAATAAAATGATTAGCACAAAGGATATCATGTTTATCAATAGTGCTGCAAATGAAGCACAAAAATCTCCAGTGTTGATGAGGCACGGTGCTGTAGCAGTAGCAAATGGTAAAATCATGGGACGAGGACATAATCATTATAGGACCCATTCAAAAGATGATTTTATTTCAAATACTTGTACGTGTCATGCCGAAATCGCTTCATTGCGTAATATGTTTCATTCTTGCTCAACGAATACATCTGGAAAACACGGGAATAGTATAAAAGTCGGTCAAGAATAGTTCAATTATAACAAATAAAAACAAAAATCTAGAAGAAGTTAGAAAACTTTTAAAAAAAACAACAATATATGTAGTTAGATGTGATAATAAAAATAACTTACAAGATTCTGCACCGTGCCAGAATTGTCTAAACACAATAATAGATTTAAATATAAAACGTATTGTTTTTAGTTCAAAAGACAATACATTTATAAGCGAAAATCCCAAAAACATAACATTAAATCATGAAAGTGCAGGAAATAAATTTATAAATAAAGAAAAAAACAAAAACATAAACATAAGCAACAAAGAAAACATAAGTCCAAAAAAAAATAAAAAAATCTAACAAGCAATTACTTTAGCATCAGGTGGATTATAAGAACAACATTTTTTCTTTTTTAACATATAAACATCATAACCAACTACATAAGCATTAACAGCAGTAAGATCTTTAGTAATATTACATTTTTTAGAATCTTTAGAATTATTACTACAGGTATTCGCATTTTTAAGTTGTTCTTTATAATTACTTCTATCAACAACACATTTAGCTCTTTCTATTTTACTGCTGGAATCTTTATTTTCAGCTCTAAAATGTTTATTAAATCCAGCGCTAGAAACAACAATACAAAAAGAAGAATCATTTGTATTAACAGTAGAAATATCGTTATCATAATGTTCTTGTAATTTAATATTTACTTTTTTATAACAGTCAAAAGAATTAACAGGATTACAAACAATTTTATTATCAGATTTAAGACGTGTTTGAAATAACCCTTTAGTATTTTTAACACTTACACTAGTATTTTTATTAAGACCAAGATTAGTAGTCATACTAATATTACTAAAAGGATCATGACTAAAATTACTATTAGGATTTCCAACATAATAATGGTTAGCATTTCCATTTAGCGAAAAAGTAGAACCTTGACTAACTCCGTGTGCTCCTGCATTATTAAATTTATTACCATATTTTTTTTTCATGGTAGAAGCTCCACCACCGTTATTATAATAATTATTAACATTATAACTAACATTTGTTTTATTATTATTAATTCTAGAATTACGATATTTAATACCCAACATTATTATAATAAAAGAAAAAAAATTGAAAAGAAATTTTTTAATTTTTAAAATGATTATAAAAGAAAATATTAAAACAGTCTTATTATTTTAATAATAATAGGATAATAGGATAATAAGAATATAATATAATATAATAAAATAAAATATGAATATTCATAGTAATTTTGCATCGGCATTATTAAGAGCAAAAATAAAAAAAGAAGAAATTAAAAAACCAACTACGTTAACTGAATTATCCAATAATGGATGGACAATCTTAAAAAGAAATAATACAAAAATTACAATATTAACACCATTCAATGAGCAATTTTTAAAAAAAAAAATAGAAAAAAAACAAATAATATTAGTATTAAATAAAATGATATCTAATTGGAACAATTTTAGAGATAAAGATATAGAATTGAATGGAGATTTATCATTATATTTTAATTATAAATCAGAATTAGAGAAATTAATCAACGAAGACAATATTATTGAAGAAATGTTTGACAACGATAATAATTCTGTATATAGTGATAATGATTGTTCGGATGATGGATTTATATAAATTAGTAATACACTTTATATAATAAATTGGTTCATTTACATAATATTTAAAATTTTTTTATATTATCTTAAATGACTGACACATCAATAGATATATCAATAGATACATCAATAGATGCAGATTATCTAGAAAATGATAAAATAACAATATTATCTATTTTACCCGACGAAGATAAGTGTAAAGTAAAAAAACATATCTTTTTTTATAAAAAAGAAGATAATAATTATATTAAAAATATTATTAAAATAATAAATAAAAAATATGAAAGCAAAGACAGTGTAATAAAATATTTATTAAATTTTAATTTAAATTTATCACTAACACATTTAGAAGAAATTTATAATAATAATATTACAATATTTAATAATGATTATAACAGTTATGATTTAAATATTATAAAAAATTTAAACAATATTTCAAATAATAATGAAAATACATATTTTAATGAAACAAATAGTTTGATTTTTATATTGGAAAAAAAAGAAAAAATTTATTATATGAAAAATAGAAATTATAAAAAAACAAGAAATGTTAATAAAAATAATAATACAAAAAAAGTAAGAAATCAATAATCAATAATCAAATTTATAAAGTTTAATATTTAATTCTTTTATGTCTTTTATAGTATCGATATTAAACAAATCTTTTTTTAAATCAAAATAGGCATATTCTTTGTTATTAAATAACTCAACATTAATATTATGTTTTTTAAGTTCATTATAAAATTCTTGTAATATAATTTCGTTATTAAATTCACTATTAATAACACAAGTATTAATTTTATTCATAATAAATTTAATTATATAAATCATTTGTTGTGAATTAATTTTTTGATCGGCATCTGGTAATATGATAATTTTAAATAATTGTATTAAAACATATAATAAACTATTTGAATTTTTTTTATTAAAATTATCATTATTTCTATAATAAAATAATATTTCAATGTATTCAAGCGTTAAAGAAAATAAATCAGTATATTCAAAAACACTTGGTAATAATTCTTTTACAATTTTAAAATATGTATCATATTTTTTTTTATCTAAAAATTTATAATAAAATTTTTCTAATGATTTTTTATAATAATCAAATTCATTATTTTCAAATATAAAATTAATAAAATTTGTTTTTTTAATACTATTAATTATATCATTAATAAAAAAATCAATAATATATTTTGTCAATTCATTTTTTTGATAACTTTTAAAAACTTTATTAGTAAAATAATGTTCTTCATTATCAATTATAAAAGAAACAAACCTTTTTTCACTATTGTAATCAAAATGTTGTTCTTTATAATGAAATATAAATTTATTTATATATTTAATATCAATAGTCTGTTTATTAATATTTTTATAAAATTTATTTTTATCATAACTTAAGCCAAAATCTATAACTAATGGTTTATTATTTTTAAAATCAAATATAATATTTCTATTATATAGATCATTATGTATAATATTATTTTCTTGCATTAAAGTAATAGATTTTAATAAATAATAATAGCTATTAATATAATTATTAAAAAATATTTTATATGCATTAAAACTATTATTTACATTATCAATAGCATTTAAATTTGAATAGTATTCATCATTAAAATTTTTGCCTAATAAATATTTTTTAATTTTTAAACCATTAATATATTTTAAAGTAAATAAAAAAAATTCTTTTTTAAATAAATTATTATTAAAATCAAAAGGATCATGTATATTATCTAAAAAGTTTGTACATTTATTCATTTCAAAATTTTTTAAAATATTATATTTAACAATGCATTTTTTAATAATAGGAACAAAATGATAATAATATATTTTTTTATTATTAAATTTAATATTTTTTATAATTTCAGATATATCTAATTCATTTTTACTAGCAAAATTGATTTCGGTTATTTTTGTTGCAACCCTTTTAGAATTATTTGTTTTTCCATAACAATCATACCCTGGTTTTATAACACATCCATAACTTCCTTCTCCTAAAAATTTTTGTTTATTTTTCCTCCTTTCCCCCTTTTCCTCCTTTTTCCCATGGTTTTCCTTTACAATATCGTAATTTTCCCCATATATCATTATATTGTTTATAATATAATACAATATATATTATAAATATGAATACTACAAATTTATTTTTAGAAAATTATTATGATTTTCATAATACAAGTTATTATCAAATATTAACATTAAATAATATTCCAAATGGACCATTAAAGAATCATATAAAACTAATTTCTATGAAAAATGTATCAACAATAAATAATGCTAATACAAATTATTGTAGTTATGTAATTAATAAAAATATTTTAATTAATAATTCAAATTCAAATTCAAATTCAAATTCAAATATAACTAATTTTATAAATAATAAATTTAATTATTGCACCATTGAAGATATAACCCAAGTTTATGACTTCTTAATTAATAATAATTATACTATTAATAACGAATTAACAAATATAATTAAATCTTTTTCATCAGCGAATTCAAGTTTAGAAAATCAATTTACAATAATAAACAATAAAAAGTTATTATTATGTTTTAATTATAATTAAAAAAAAATTTACAAATAGTTTTATATATTTTTATATAATATTATTAATATTATTAATATTATAAAATACAATATGGAAGACGAAGATAAAAATAAAAAATCGCACATTATTGAAGAATTAATAACAAAATACATTAATTCATTAAATCCTATAGAAAAAGAAGCATTAAATATTGCTAAAGAACAATTAGAATCATCATTTTGTTTAGAAAAGTCAATAGGATTTTTAGAATTTAAAAAAGAGAATCAATGATGATGTGATTCACCCATCAATAAAAATAAACTAATAATACCAAATATAGAACCAATAATTTTTTTATTAGTCAGTTTTTCCCCCAAAAAATAATAACTCACAAAAAATAAAGAAAAGAAATGTAATAAATGCCATATAACATTAATAACTCCAAGATCCCCGTATTCTAAAACTTTATACACAAAAAAACCACTAATAGAATATAATATAAAACCAATTATGAAATAATAATTGACATTAGTATTGACATTAGTATTGACATTATTATATTTATTTGTTAAATTACTTTTTTTTAGATAACTTAATTTAAATAAATATTGAGCACTTACTTCTATAATAATCAATAAAAGAATTAAAAAGTAAAATATTAATTTCATTATATATTATAATTTCATTATATATTATAATTTTTTTTTAAAATCTTTAAACGATAAAAACCTTTTTTTTATTTTTTTATCATCCATATTTAGCTCCTCAAACGAAGAGATATCTGAAAAATCCGAGATATTAGATTGTGTTTCCAAATTTTCAAACACTTCTTCATTTGAATCTATGTTTGTATTTGAACCAGATTTTAATAAGTCTAAAAAAAAATCTTTATTTTTTATAATATTATTACTGTTATCAATAATTTTATTATTTTTATTTTTTTCTAATTTAAAAAAATCAATTTTATAATCATAAAAACCAGCATCAGTAATAATTTCATAATTTAACTCACTTTTAATAATATTATAATCATGAAATTTACAAATTTTTGCAAATTTTTCAATATTACCTTTATATTTATATTTATTAGAAATAATTTCTTTATTTTTACTATTAATAGATGTAATATTATAAGAATTATTTTTTTTTTTTCTATTAAAAAATACACCTTTTTTTTCTTCTTTCAAATTATCATTACTATTAGTATTATCTTCTTCTTGTTCTTCTTCTTCATCTTCATATTCACAAACATATACATTTTTACAATCATAATTGACAACATAAATTCTGCTAATAGTTTCTAAATATTCAAAGCTATAGCTATTGGATTGCTTACAATAATAATTAAACCCTTGATTAATATAATCATAATTTATGATAATCTCTCCAAATCTATTATTAACTTTAATAAAATCATTTTTTAATTTTTTTAAATCATTTTCAGATAAATCTCTATTTATTAAATCATCAAATTCTTCAAAATATTCAAATAAAAAAATATCATAATCAAGACTAAAAACGTTATCAGTATAATAAGCAATAAATTTTTCATTAATATTAAGATGTATGTTTCCTATAAAAAATAATAACCAAGAAAAAGAAGATATTATAAAAAACATAATACATAAAATATTTAAAAACTTATAATCAAATTTTGTTATAAAATCATCATTATTAGCTTGTAAAATATTTTGTTTATTATAAGTTATACAATAATTAGAAGTATTAGTAAAAAAACATTTTACAAAATAATCAACATTATTTAAATACTCATGGCTATATAGGCTATACATTATTAAATATTATTATTAATTAAATTGTTAATAATATTTTTAATATTTAATATTTATTATAATACAGAAAATATAAAATATAATATATAAAATATAATATATAAAATATAATATATAAAATATAATATATAAAATTTATAAGTAAGAAACAATGAGTTATAATATATCATTAAATATAAATCTTAAAAATAATAATAATCATTCGGAAACAGAAAATTTATTAATAGATTGTGGAAATAATTTATATGCATCAACTATTTATAATGATTATGAATTGGAAGGAATTAATAATTTTATTAAGGAAAATAATAAAATTATACTATTTGAATTTGAAGAATTAAACAATCTTAATGACTTTATAATATTATTAAAAGATTTAAAAAAAAATCAGAATCATAAATTTTATATTGAATATATTTATTATATAAATGAAATACTATATGCGAATAATAAATATTTAAATAATTTAAATAAAAATCTAATAAGCAAAGAAGAATTATTAAAAAAAATAGAAATTAATAAAAATAATCCAATTTTATCAAATATTTATAAAATTTTATGAGAATTAACTAATTACGTTTTATATATTTAACTTTATCTTTTTTAGCTGTATTAATTTTCCTTTTTAAACGTTTAGCTAGATTATTTTTATGGATGTTAATTTTTTTTAATGTTTGTTTTAAACCATGAATTCTTTTATCAAATTTTTTCTTACCTTGTTCAAATTTTCTTTTAACATAAGGTTTTCTTTTTTTTGTTTGTTGTCCCAATCTTTCATTCATTTTAAATAAAGACCTTTCATTTTCATTTGCAAGAAAATTTTTCATAAAGTCTTCACGATTATTAAAATTATTTTCATAATTGTAATATTTCTTACCTTTTTTTTGTTTAGTATTCAAATAAACTAAACCTTTATTAAAAGGATTTACTTTCAATTTATAATTATCATCTTTAATAAGTTTTCCATTCATTTTTCTTGTATGAGATCCTGTACTAAACATTTTTAAAACCATATTAATTTATATATAGCAAAGAAAATTATATATAAATTAAAATTGAAAATTAAAAAATATTAATAAAAAATATTAATAATAATTATTTAAACTATATTAAATGACAACAATAGATTACAAAAAAGACTATATAGAAATTTTAAAAGAATTAAAGTTTTACAATAAAAAATATGTAAAAGATAGTTTCAAAGCAAATAGTTATGCAAAAGCAATTGAAATAATTGAGAATTTAAATGGCGAATTAAATGATTCATCACAAATTAAAGATTTACCAGGAATAGGAAAAGCAATGATTGATAAATTAAACGAATTTATTTCAACTAAACAAGTTAAAAATCTAATTAGTTTACGTGAAAAATATCCAGAAGGTATAGAAGAATATAAAAAAGAAAAAATCAAAGAAATATTTATGCAAATTCATGGAATAGGAGATGCACGATCACAAGAAATAATAGATTTAAATATATTTACTATTGAAGAACTTAAAAAACGAAAAGATGAAAAAATACGCGGAAAAAAGAAAAACCTTCCACTATTAGATGATAAACAACAAAAAGGATTAATTTATTTTGAAGAAACAAACGAAAGAATTCCAAGAGCAGAAATAGTAGAATTTGAAAAACTTTTCAAAAAAGAATTTTTAGAGCTATTAAACGCAAATGATGAATCATTAACAAATCACAAATTTGAAATAGTTGGTAGTTATAGACGAGGAAAACCAGAATCGGGTGATATTGATTTCATATTTACAAGTTACAATAATAACAAACTTATTTATTATGATTTTATTAAATTATTAGTCAAAAAAAATATTATTGTTGCTCAATTAACAAATGGAGACTCTAAATCAATGGTTATTGCAAAATTAACTCCGGAATCAAAAGCACGAAGAGTAGACTTTTTATATGCAACACAAGAAGAATATGCTTTCTCAATATTATATTTTACAGGTTCAAAAGAATTTAATACAGCAATGAGACAACATGCATTAAATCAACAACTTACATTAAATGAACATGGATTACATAAAATCAACAAAGCAAAAGAAAAAACAGAAAAAATTACAAATCCAACTTTTAAATCAGAAAAAGATATATTTGATTATTTAAATATGATTTATAAAGAACCACATGAACGCAAAGATGGAAATGCAGTAGTTTTAAAAGATAATTCATCAAAAAAAGTACCACCACAAACAGAAGTACCCATAAAAGAAGAAGTACCCATAAAAGAAGAAGTACCCATAAAAGAAGAAGTACCCATAAAAGAAGAAGTACCCGTAAAAAAACCAGAAGCAAAAACATTAAAGGCAAAAGATGAAGCAAAACCAAAAAATAAAACACTAAAAGTTAAATCAACAAAAAAATCAATAATTAAAAATATAGAAGATTTCAAAAATAAAGTAAAAGAATTAACATTTTATTCAGAAGATGAGCTAACACAAATGTTAAAATTAATAAATAAAACATATTATGATTCAGATTCAGAACCATTATTAAGTGATAACCAATATGATATTTTAAGAGATTATATGTTAGAAAAATATCCAAACAATAATATTGCTAAAGACCAACATGCGGCACTAGAAATAACAAAAGATAAAGTAAAACTTCCATATGAAATGTGGTCTATGGATAAAATAAAACCAGACACAAATGCTTTAACAAAATTCAAATCAAAATATAGTGACCCCTTTGTAATTTCAGCAAAATTAGACGGAGTAAGTGCATTATATACAACAAATGAAACAATTCCACATCTTTATACCCGTGGTAATGGAAAATATGGTCAATCAATAGATCATTTAATACCATTATTAAAACTACCACCTAAAACAGAAGAACCAATGGCAATAAGAGGAGAATTAATTATTAAAGAAGAAGTATTTAAGAATAAATATTCACAAACTTATAAAAATTCAAGAAATTTTGTATCAGGATTAGTAAACAAAAAAAAATTAACAAAAATAGAGGAAATTAAAATCGCCGATTTAGATTTTGTAGCATATGAAGTAATAGTTCCAATAGAGCTAAAACCATCAGAACAATTTGAATTTTTGGAAAGTTTAAAACCAAATATCAATATAGTTCAATACGAAAAAAACATAACACAAATACAACTAACAAATGAATTTTTATCAGAAAAATTAACAAATTATAAAGCAAATTATGAATATACTATTGATGGAATAATTAATATTGAAGACAAAGTATATCCAAGACAAAGTAAAAATCCAGAACATGCATTTGCATTCAAAATGATAATTACTGACCAAGTAGTGGAAGCAAGAGTAGTTAATGTGCATTATGAAGCATCAAAAGATGGTTATTTAAAACCAAAAATAGAAATTGAACCAATAGAAGTAGATGGTGTAACAGTAACATATGCAACTTGTTTTAATGCGAAATATGTATTAGATAATAAAATAGGTTTGGGAACAACAATAAAATTAAATAGATCAGGTGGTGTAATTCCAAATATTTTAGAAGTATTAACACCAGCAGATGAAGCAATTTTACCAAAACTACCAAAAAGCGAATATGCA
>Ga0209091_10002871_pt1 | contig 14187 bp, 13 predicted proteins | sample ArcticOcean_MG_C_6_FD_187438 | JGI IMG/M metagenome (GOLD analysis project Ga0209091, IMG submission 187438) | Marine microbial communities from western Arctic Ocean - ArcticOcean_MG_CB8_128 (SPAdes) (version 2) | ecosystem: Environmental > Aquatic > Marine > Oceanic | place: Arctic Ocean...
GGTTTTTCGAAATCCTCTGTCATCTCAGCAATCAGTGGTCGAAAGAAACTTGTAGCAATAATTATGAGTGCAGAAATTATTAGTAAGGCGTCAAACTTAACTACATCTACAATAACTCTTGTAGTGCTTAAAATAACATGAACTAGCATTGTTAAAAACATTGCACCTAGCCATAAATATATTACTGAAAATTTATATGGTTTAGCTACTAGTCCACCACCTAACAAAGCACCTAGTATAAGAATAATAGGATCAGTTCCGATAGCCATTAAACCGTCCAAGAATGAACCAATGAAAGCTATGTTAGTTAAATAACCAGCAGACAAAATTATAATATTCACAACTATGATTAGGTAGGAAAAATATAATAATGGTTTGTTCATATTTAACCCAGAACCACGATCCCTAAAAGTTTTTTCATAATTAAAAGTTAAAGCTCCATGTCTCTCTGTCAGATGCATCTTTATTAGGATTTTCCATAATCGATACAGTAATACTGTCTGTCTTAATAACTGTTATAAGTAGTTTTATTTCTGGTGGGAAATTTTTCATTAATTTTTTTGATTCTTTATCAAAATCTAATAAAGTAATCTTAACGTCATACTTGGCTGTTAATTCTTTCATTAATTTAAATATTTTTTCATATTATTCTCCACTAGGAAGACAGCCATCTATCCAATAACCAGCCTCTCCATATTTTCTTCCATAATAATTAAGTTCTCGATAGCAGACACTTTCAGCACGACCCATACTACCAGGGTCTTTAGATTCATTAAATTTAATGCTTACACATTTAATTTTTTTATTCCCAAGTTCTGGTTCTTGATAGACACAACCACCCATTGTTGGGTCAAACCATCCAGCTTCTAATTTATCTGTTGCTAGAGGGCTAATATTAAACAACAAACCCAGAACCACGATCCCTAAAAGTTTTTTCATTAATGTAAAACCTTATCTAGAATATTAACAATAACATAACGATGCTGATCATCACTCTCAACATCAAACTCTATTTGTGGGTCAACATCCCCTATCACTACATCTGCCATTAAAGTTATATAATCACCTAGCTCATTATCAGTTGCATAATAATCAAACGTTTTCTTAAATGTTATCATTAAAAAAATACCAAACAATTTTTTCTTTTTGGTTTTTTTGATGCCATCTGAATAATCATATTTGGCATCTATAGTTTTATATATAAGTTTTTCTTATTCCCATTTTTTAAAAAATAATCAGTATCAATTTTAAATAAAGATCATTTTATACACTTACCAATTGATCCAAAATTACATTTTTTCCCATCTACCCATATTGTACTATTTAAATTTGCTCCTTCAAAATTTGCATTTAAAATATTTGCACCAGTAAAATCTGCTTCAAAAAGATTACTATTAGTAAAATTTGTTTCGATTAAAGATGATCCTTTAAAATTTACTCTAGTTAAATTAGCACTTGAAAAATTAGCTTTTTCAAAAATACCTCCTTCAAGGTTTGACTCATATAAGTTCGTTCTTATAAAAGATGATTCTGCAAAATTACCATTGGCCAATATAGAATTCATCATTACACCCTTATCAAATACCACTTTGATAAAACTAATAAATGATAGGTTTGAGTTAGGAATGTAGGCTCTACTTAAATCTTGACCTTCAGAAAATTGGCAGTTAGAATAATCTACTCCATCAGTTGGGGTATCATCACAGCCAGCATTAACATGATTAAAAGTAATAAAACTAAAAAGTAAAATCCAAAAAAACCTTTTCATAAATTGTACTGTAACACAAATGAACTGGTCAATATACGGTTCTAATTTCCACTAAATTTCCGTCTTTTTTATAAAGAAAGTAAGTAAGTGGAATTAAATATTGCCACTCTTAATTATAATTAACAGTAAATGTTTATTTAAAACCTCAAATTAAATTACTTTTTGTATTCTTTTTATGGGATAAAAGAGTTAAAAGCTAAAAAATGAAATTTGTAATATTGGATGTTTATCCTGAAAAAAATCATAGATTAATTAAAGATACTGCTGGCGGGTATGGAACGGGGAATAATTTTGGTCAAAGCCTATTTTCAAAATTATTAAATGTTTATGTAGATAACAATATTGGAATGCCTGCAATAGAGGTTATGTACATAAGCTCTATATTAAAAAAAAATCATGAAGTTTATTATACAAGAGATCTGAATAATCATAATTTAAAAGATGCTGATTTTATAATCCTATCTTCATCAATAATAGCACATGAAACAGAGATCTTAGCGCTAGAAAAGTTAGAAAATAAAAAAATTTTTGTAACAGGTATTTTTGCAAATGTTGTAAGAGACAAATATTTAAAAGAAAATTCTATAGTTGTAAAAAATGAAAGTGATACATTTTTTTTTAATTTAGATAAGAGTGGAAATCTAAATAAAAATTATTTAGATGAATTATTTAACAATAAACATCTTATTAATAAGTTTTATTCAACAGTTTCATTAGATGACTTGCCATTTCCTGATTGGGAAGATTATACAAAAAATTATCCTTTAAGAAATAATTTCTTTAGTCTTAATGAAAAAATTGCAATACCTTTGCTTGGTACGAGGGGTTGTCCCTACTCATGTTTCAATTATTGCACATACCCGTTGCAACAAGGGAGAAAAGTTAGAGCAAGATCAGTAAAAAATATTATTGATGAAATTAAATATTGGAAAAAAACATTAGGAACTAGCAAGTTCGTATTTAGGGACCCTGTTTTTTCTATTAATAAAAAACATACAATAGAATTTTGTGAGGAAGTTATCAAAGAAAAACTTAATATAAAATTTATGGTTGAAACACATCTAAATAATTTAGATGATGAGATGATCAACCTACTATCATTGGCAGGACTGGAATTAGTTTATGTTGGTGTTGAATCTGCAAGTAATTTGGTTTTGAAAGACATGAAGAGATTTACAATAGAGCATGATGAGCAGTATAAGATTATAAAAAAATGTGAAGAATCTGGAATAAAAGTCAAAACAATGTTCATTATAGGAAATCCAGAAGACACAGTAGATACAATAATGCAAACTATAGAATATTCAAAACACTTGCCAAGTTTGTATGCACAATTTAGTGTTTTTACTCCTTATCCTGGAACACCTATTTATAAAGATTATGAACATTTAATCACCGAAAAAAAATTAGAAAATTTTAACCAATATAAGTTAACCTTTGCACACAATAATTTAACTGAAAAAAAAATAGAAGAATTAAAAAGTTTAGCCTATTTAAAATTTTATTTTAGTTTTAGTAAAATTCTAGAAACTTTAAAATATTTTATTAAGTCAAAGTATGGAAAAAAAAATTAGTGGTTGGGGAAATAATAAATTTATAAAAAGTAAGATTTATTTTCCTAAAAAAATTTCTGAAATCAAAAAACTAATTAAACCAAAAACTATAGCTAGAGGATTAGGGAGATCTTATGGTGATAGTTCAATTCAACCAAATTCGACAATAATAACAACAAAGCTGGATAAGATACTTTACTTTAATGATAAGACAGGAATTATAGAAGCTGAATCTGGCATAGCTATTGAGGCTATACTTGGAGCAATAGTAAAAAAAGGTTGGTTTTTACCTGTGACACCAGGGTCTAAAAAAATCACACTAGGTGGAATGGTAGCGTCAAATGTTCATGGCAAAAACCATCATAAAGTTGGGAGTTTTAAAGACCATATAATTAATCTAAAAATTATAAATCAAAATAAAAAATTATTAATATGCTCTAAAGAAAAAAATAATAAATTATTTAATTATACAGTTGGAGGCATGGGATTAACTGGGATAATTTATAGCTGTAAATTTAAATTAAAAAAAATCAAATCTAACTTAATTTATCAAGAGAAGATTAAAAACAATAATTTAAAAGAAACCATAAATTCTATAAAAGAAAGTCACAACTGGGAATATAATGTGTCATGGATTGATACCTCGGCGCAAAAAAAAAATTTGGGAAGGTCCATATTAACTAGAGGTAAGTTTATAGATAGTAAGGTTAATAAATTTTATAATTATAAAAAAAAGATTACATTCCCAAAAATATTTCCAAGTTGGTTTATAGGGGCTTTTTTTATAAGAGTATTAAATTTTTTATATTTTAATTTTAGTGATTTAAAAAAAGCTAAAACAGATATTGATAGTTTTTTTTACCCATTAGATAAAGTTGAAAATTGGAATGTAGCATATGGTAAAAAGGGTTTTATTTCTTATCAATGCTTAATCCCATATAAAAATGCATATAGCGTAATTAAAAAGATATTAAGTCTAATCAAGGAAAAAAAAATATACTCTTTTGTGTCTGTATTAAAATCAATGGGAAAAAATGATGGATATTTATCTTTTGGATCACCAGGTTTTACAATAGTTTTTGATTTCCCTATCTATAAAAATATTTATAATACATTGGATAAAATTGATCAAATAGTTCTAACAAATAATGGACGATTATATTTAACAAAAGACTCTAGGGTTAGTAATGAAAATTTTCGAAAAATTAATAAAGTATTTTTTGGTAAAGATTTTAAAAAATTTAGAAAAAATAGCTCAAAAATTTTTAACTCCTTGCAATCAGAAAGATTAAAAATTTAAAGATATGGAAAATAAAAATATTGTAATAACTGGTGGAACAGATGGTATTGGGTTGGCAATAGTTAAAAAACTTATTAAAGAAAAATATAATATATATATAATTGGTAAAAATCCTGAAAAAGGAAACAAAATATTAAATACTTTAAATTATTCTAAGCTAGAGTTTTTCCAAGCTGATCTTTCAGAAAAACAAGAAATAAAAAACTTAATAAACAAGCTTAAGAGTATAAAATCTATTGATGTATTAATTAATAATGCTGGAGCAGTTTTTGAAAAAAGAGAAGTCAATGAAAACAATATCGAAAAAACTTTTGCATTAAATCACTTATCCTATTTTCATCTAGGAATTGGTCTTTTAGATCAATTAGAAGAATCAATAAATGGTAGAATTATTAATGTAGCTTCAGGTGCTCATAAGAGACATCAATTGAAGATAGATGATTTGGAAAATAAAATAAACTATAATGGTTGGGAGGCCTACTGTAGGTCAAAACTACTAAATATATTTTTTACCTATTCTTTTAATAAAGAATTAAAAACAAAAGTTACATGTAATTGTTTTCATCCAGGATTTGTTAATTCAAATTTTGGAAATAACAATTCATCATTACTAAGATTTCTAATTAATATTATTAAAAATATTTTTGCCATAAGTGTAGAAAAATCATCAATTACTCCTATATACTTAGCTACATCTGATGAGGTAAAAGACGTTACTGGAAAATATTTTTACAAATTAAAAGAAAAAATGAGTTCTAAACAATCTTATGATGATGTCATTGCAAAAAAAGTTTGGGAAAATTCATTAAGGTATATTAAATAATATAGAGCATGATCAGATATCAAAAAAGAAATTTTTTAAAATATATACTTTTATTTTCTTTGTTGTCTCCATTTACATTTATTACTAAATTAAATTCAACAGAATTAAAAAAATTAAAGAAGAAAAAATTAATTTGGTATTTAAATAGTGAAGATAAATGATTTTAAAAAACTACAAGGAAATTAAAAATGAATTTTTTGACGTGGTTATTATTGGTAGCGGACCAGCCGGCATGTCAATTGCTTTAGAATTAGAAAAAAAAAATAAAAGATGTTTAATAATTGAAGCTGGAAAGGATACTTATGATGAATTCTCCCAAAGTTTTTATAAGGGCAAAATAACTGGTGATAAAATTTCTGAATTATCCTCTAGCCGATTAAGACAATTAGGAGGAACCAGCGCAATCTGGGGTGGCTGGTCTAAACCTTTAGAAGATTATACTTTTAATAATTGGCCTATAAAAAAAACCGACCTTGATATTTATCAAAAAAGTACAGCTGAAATATTAAAAATTAAAAATACATTTAGAATCAACAAATTATCAAAAAATATTAATCAAATTGAATTTCAATATTCGCAGGTTAAATTTGCTGATCAATACATTTCTCATTTAGAAAATTCTAAAAAAATTTTTTTATTACTAAATACTCAATTATCACACTTTAAAGGTGATAATGAAATTGTTGATTATGCTCATTGTTTTCAAAATCAAAAAAAAATTAAGATTAGGGGTAAAAAATTCATACTTGCTTGTGGTGGCATTGAAAATTCAAGAATTCTTTTATGGACTAAAGACAAAAATAAAAATTTACTCAAAGATAACTCAAATATTGGCAAATATTGGATGACCCATGCTTGGATTTTAGCTGGTGCAGGCTTAATTGATGAAATTGAATTAAAAAAAATTAATAAAGGTTTTATTGATTATGAGGGGGCTATACATTTTGCAACAGGGAGCAATTTTATAAGAGATAAAGATTTACTTAGCTGCGGTTTATACATGAGTAAAAATGAAAATAAGAAATTTTATAAAGAAATCATTAAAGATATCTTATGTTTGGCTCCAGGATATGGAAAAAAAATTGCAAAAAAAGTTTTTAATAAAGATCTAAAATGTGGAAATATTTTTATGCATGTCGAGGATTACGCAAATATTCAAAATGAAATTAAATTGGATTACCAAAATAAAGATGCTCATAACATACCAAGAGTTAACTTAAACTATAAAGTATCAAAAATAGCCATAAAGTCTGCTAAACTTTTTTTGGAAGATGTTGCTAATTATTTTAGAAAAAATGATATTGGAAGAATTGCTTTAAAAGAAGAGCTTCATGATGAACAAAAATTTAAACAATTAGGGACCTATCATCATATAGGTGGTACTATAATGGGAACAAATATCAAAAATTCAGTTGTAAACGAAGACTTAAGAGTGCACGATATTAAAAACTTATATGTAGTAGGCAGCTCAACATTCCCAACGTCTGGCTATACAAATTCGACTTTTGCTATAATTCAATTATCATTAAGGTTGGCAAATAAAATTATAAATGAAAATATTTGATGTTTGTTTTTCTTAGAAGTCCCATTGTAGTAATGATTTTAATTTTGTGTGTTTCAACAAATTTTTTCAAAAATTTAGCAAATATATATAAGTACAATATAGATCAGAGAATTAACAATGTTTATGGCTACTGCTCAAATAGTAGTATCGGTTATTTAAACTATTTAAAAAAAAAATATAAAATTAATCATAGTCAAAAAATTATAAACTACAAACAAACTGGGCCTGTTAAATGGGCTATGACCAATACTAAAAATTCTTTCAAAAATACTGATCGACTAATTTTACTAAATTATCCAGGTGAAGTAATAAACTTTGAACTCAGAGAGAATAATAAAAAAGAATACAAGTTAAGAAATTATAAATTTTTTAAATATCTAATACAAAATGATTTCAATATAGAAATTACAAATTATTCTGATATTGATAAAAATAAAGCATTTGAATTAGAAATATTTATTAAAGATCGATACAAAAATAACAAGATCATCAAAAAAATAAGTTTTCCAGCTAATGAAAGTATTAACAAAAAAAAAATAATTAATTTTCAGATTATTAACTATTTATCCTATGATAAAATTTACCTAAAGTTTAACAACATGATAATTGACGAAAATGTTTTAATAAAGATATCATCAATTAATAAATACTTAATTAAGGATTATAAAATTATCAATAACGAATTTAACTGTTACCTGTTAGAATATAAATGATTGAAATCTTAAATATTTTAGTAATTGCATTAATATTTGGTTTAACTCTGGTTGCACCAATAAACCTCGGTATAGTGAAAATTAAAAAACTAAATATAGTTAACTATGCCTCATTTAATCTAGTTATAAACCTAAATATTTTACTTTTAGTCTCATTTCTTCCAATTAAAATTGCTCTAGTTACAAAAGTATATTTATTTTTTTATTTAATTCTTTTTTTTAAATACTACATAAAAGAATTGAATTTCGAAAATTCTAAAAAAATAGTTCGAATAATTTATCCCTATGTCTTGATTTTTTTAATACTATCAACAAGTATAGCTTCAAAATTAGAGTTGGGATGGGATGCAAAATATTTCTACTATATCAAAATGTTGTACTACGATAATGGACAATTCTTTTCAGCATTAAATGAGTTTGATGAAAATAAATGGCACCCACATTTTGGGTCTTACTTATGGGCGTTCTTTGCAAATACCTCACCACTTAAACTGGAATATGCTGGAAGATTATATTACCTATTTATTTGTATATTCATGTTTATGTTTGTGACTTTAAAAGATTTAAGAAGACCTGAGTTAGCAAATACAATAATTTTATTAATAATAGTATCTGTCTTTTACCAATATCAAAGATTTTCTGGTTTGCAGGAAATTTTAATATTTGTATTATTAGGAATTGCATCAAAATACCTTTACTTAATTGAAATAGAAAAAAAAAAGGAAGTTTATCTATATGTTGTTTTTATTGCCAATATTTTGGTCTGGGTAAAATCTGAAGGCTTAATTTATTCAATAATTTTAGCTCTACTTTTAATATCATTAAAAAATCTTCCCAAACATAATAAAGTGATTGCTTTTGAGTTAATCATTTTTTCTATATTAGCTAAATCTATAATTCATTCTTTTTTTGAATTTAACCTTAATGCTCAACCACACTATAATTTAGAATATATTTTCTCACTAAAATTTAATGAAATCATATTCAGTGTTTTAAATATAACTCCATGGTTATTATTCTATATTTCAAATAATTTATTTTATCTTCTGGGATTGTTTCTTTTGTGTATTTTTAAATATTCTAAAATTGAAAAAGACTATTTAAAACTAATTTTCATATATTTGATACTCAATATTGGCTTCATATATTCTGCATATATTTTTAGAGAAATGGAGTTGATACTAGCAATTAAAACAACACTAGAAAGAATTGTATTTAGTGGATCAGGGTTTTATGTTTTTTTTGTTTTATGTTACTTAAAAAACTATTTATCAAAATACAGTAAGTAAATTATTTAATATTAGTTGGTTCTAAAAAATATTATAGAAGTACAACTTGGATCTAACAACAAGATACTTCGATTTTATGAGTTAATAACTAGTTAAAAAATTTTAAAAATATTCCCACACTAGTTAGGGATAAAATTGAGACCGCTAGAAATAAAAATTTTTGTTTTTTTTCATACTTCTCTTTAACTCGAACTCTGTTTAAAAGTTTATTAATATCAACTTTTTGTTTTTTACTTATATTTACAATAACTGGTGTAGATTCTATTTTTAAATTATCATTAATTAATTTACTACTATAGAAAATATTTTTTGACATTTAGACATTTAACCATCAATTGTTTTATTCATCAACTAATAAAAAATTATAAAAATCTAGCTTGTTTATCTTTTAAAGGATTAGCTTCTACCTTCACTGGGTATTTTTTTTTTGCAACCTCAATATATAGTTTCATTTTTGCCAATTCTTCATTTGAGTGTTCTGATTTTATGTATCCAAAAGATAAATTCTTATTATAGTTAAAAGAATAATTTCCAGATGTTGTTCTCCCTACAATCTTGTTGTTTAAATAAATTGGTTCTTCATGTAGTAATAGAGGGTGTCCTGGTTTATTATCTATCAATGACAGCATAAGGAATCTTTTATCCATCTTTTTATTTTTAATTTTTAATAAACTTTCTTTACCTATAAAATTTACTTCTTTTTTATAACTAATTGCAAAATTTAAACCTGCCTCGTATTGATTTTCTTCTGGTGAGATATCATGACCCCAATGTAAAAAACCACTCTCCATTCTCATCGTATCCATTGCATGAGATCCACAATGTGATAAATTATTTTTTTTACCTTCTTCTATAATAATTTGATAAATTTCTTTTGCATCATCGTTGTTTATATAGATTTCAAAGCCTAATTCCCCAACATATGATAACCTTTGGATCCAAACTTTTTTGGAATCGATATTGACGAATTTTCCAGTACTAAATTTAAATACTTCATTTGAAAAATTTTCTTTTGATATCTTGGAAATTAAATTTCTACTTTTTGGGCCAAAGATCCCTAAACAAACAAGGTCATCTGTTATATCCTTAAATTCTAACTTACTTGATAAATGTTTTAAGATGTGGGCTTTATCATGTGTTCTTGTAGCAGCAGAACTTATTATTCTAAAATAATTTTTCTCAATACAAATAACAGTTAGGTCTGCTTCAATACCTCCTGCCTCATTAAGCAATTGTGTGTAAGTTGATCTTCCAATTTCATTCTTAATATTAGCAGTGCATATTCTTTGCAGTTCACTGTGGGCTAGCTCTCCTTTTATTTCATATTTTGAAAATGGAGACAATTCGTACAAACCAATATTTGTAATAGTATTTTTTGTTTCAAATTCGACAGAGGGATACCAATTTTGATAATTAAAACTGTATTTATATTCTGGTTTTTTATTATTTAGTGCATACCACATTGGTCTCTCATACTCACCGGAAACACCAAAGCATGCTCCTGCTTTTTTTAATTCTTCGTGATAAGGTAGTAGTCTTTGGTTTCTTGATGTATTATGCTGTTTATAAGGCCAGTGCATTCCATATAAATCACCAAGAGTTTCTGTAACTCTTTCCATTATAAATTTTTTATTTGAATGAAATTTTTGAAATCTTTTTATGTCTAGTGAAAATAAATCTTCACTCATATATCCATTAATCATCCATTCAGCTGTAACTCTACCAGCACCTCCTGAGCTTGCTATTCCTATACTATTAAATCCACAGCAGGTAAAAAGATTATTAACCTCTGAAGTTTCACCTAAAAGATATTGTGTGTCTGGCGTAAAAGACTCTGGACCAGAAAAAAACTTTCTAATTCCTGCAGTTTCTAACATTGGCAATCTTTGAAATGACTTTTCTAAGTATGGCGCAAAATGATCAAAATCGTCAGGAAATTCACCAAAAGAAAAATCTTCTGGGACTACCCCTTTTTCTTTAAAAGCAGGTTTTGCATTTGGCTCAAAAATACCAACCAGCATTTTTCCAGCATCTTCTTTTAAATAAAGACAAGAATTATAATCTCTTAAAACAGGCAAGTTTTTAGGTAATTTATCTAATGGCTCAGTAATTATGTAAAAATGTTCGTTAGGATATAAGGGAATACTCACACCAATATCTTCACCAATTTGTCTAGACCACATCCCAGTTGCAATTACAACATACTCACAATCAATTTTACCAAATTTAGTCTGTACTCCAACAATTTTTTTATTCTTAACTAATATTTTTTCAACGGGTGTTTTTTCAAATATTTGAGCTCCTTCCATTTTTGCAGCTTTTGCTAAAACATTTGTGACACCTATAGGGTCTGCCTGACCATCTTCTGGCATATAAACACCTCCCAAAATATCTTCATCATTAATTACTGGGTAAAGTTCTTTTATTCTTTCTTTGGTAACTGTTTCAACATTTACATCAAATAACTGTGCTGCTGTTGCTTGTCTTAATAATTCTTGTAATCTTTCAGGTGTACTTGCAACCGTGATTGCTCCGTTTTGTTTTAATCCAGTTGATAAACCAGTTTTTTTTTCTAACTCTTTATATAAGTTTAATGAATACTTTCTAAGACGAGTGATTGTAGATGATGCTCCTAATTGACCAACAAGGCCTGCTGCATGCCAAGTAGTACCTGACGTAAGCTGATCTCTTTCTAGTAATACAGTTTCTTTCCAACCATACTTTGCAAGATGATAGGCAACAGAGCAACCAGCAATACCTCCTCCAATCACAACAACTTTTGCGTTGGTTGGAAGTTTTTTATCCATAAATAATCTTAGCTTGTTATTGCTTTCTCTGGTGCAACAAACTCATGTCCAAATACATCTGCAACTGCTTTATAGGTTACCATTCCCTTATGAACATTTAACCCTGCTAGGAAGTTTTTATCTTCTCCTAATGCTTTTTCATAACCTTGGCTTGCGAGTTTGACTAAATAAGGAAGTGTTGCAGTATTTAATGCAATAGTTGAAGTTCTTGGAACACCACCAGGCATATTAGCTACGCAATAATGAACTACATCATCGACTATATAGGTTGGTTCACCGTGTGTTGTGGGTTTACTCGTTTCAACACAACCACCTTGGTCAATTGCAACATCAACAATCACAGATCCTCTTTTCATTAATTTTAACATCTCTTTAGTAACTAACTTTGGTGCTTCTGCGCCAGGTATTAAAACGCCCCCAATTAAAAGATCAGCTTGTGCTACTAATTTATTTAAATCTATTTTATCACTTTGTTCTGGAATAATTTTATCACCAAACATCTCAACTAATTGTTTTAGTCTTGCTTGAGATTTATCAACAATATGAACTTTAGCTCTCATTCCTGTTGCAATAACCGCCGCGTTTTCACCAACAACACCACCACCCAAAATAACAACCGTGCCCCCTTCAACTCCAGGAGCGCCACCCAATAAAAGACCTCTGCCGTTTTGATTTTTTTCTAAACAGTGTGCTCCTGCTTGAACGGACATACGTCCTGCAACTGCGCTCATGGGTGCAAGTAATGGCAGTCTTCCGTTGTCATCTGTTACCGTTTCATAAGCAATACAAACACCTTTTGATTTAATTAAACCTTCTGTTAGTTCTTTTGCTGCTGCTAAATGGAGATAGGTATAGACAATCTGATTTTCTCTGATCATTTTTACTTCACCTGATTGGGGCTCTTTTACTTTAACAATTATGTCTGCATCATTAAAAATATCCTCAGCTTTATCAATAATTTTTGCACCAATGCTAGTGTATTGTTCATTTTCAAAACCAGCTTCATAACCACCATTATTTTCAACTAAAACCTCATGACCTTCTGATATTAAAGTTTTAGCACTATCGGGGGTTAGTCCAATACGGTGTTCTTGTGGTTTGATTTCTTTAGGTACGCCAATTTTCATAACTTACTCTCCTGTTTGCAAATACTTTAAATCAATAAAGATTTTTAGTTTTTTTGATTTTTTTGATAGTTAGTAATACCTGTTCTTAACTTATCAATAATTTCATCAATATGTTTTTCTTCACAGATAAATTGAGGAGCTATAATTAAACAGTCCCCAGTTGCTTTAAAGTTAACACCAGCTTCATAACATGCTTTAAAACATTCAAATCCTGCTTTACCAGGTTTTGTGTTTAGCTTCATATCAATCCCACCCATCATTCCATATCCTCTAATATTATCTACAGACTCTAAATCTTGAAGAGAGAATAAACCTTTTTGGAAATAAGGAGCTAAATTTTTTGCTCTGTTAAAAATATCATCTTTTTCAAAAATATCCTGCACTGCTAATGCTGCAGCAACTGCAACCGGAATTCCCGAATAAGTGTAACCATGAAATAACTCAACTGCACCAGTTGGAGAAGCATCCATTACTGCATCATAAATATAATCATTACAAGCAACAACACCCATAGGTACAACTCCATTAGTTGTAGCTTTAGCCATTGTCATAATATCAGGTGTAACACCAAACTCATCAGCTCCAAATTTAGAACCTGTTCTACCCCAACCTGTAATCACTTCATCAAAAATTAAAAGTATTCCATGCTTGTCACAGATTTGTCTTAATTTTTGTAAATATCCTTTTGGTGGAACCAATGTTCCTGTTGATCCAGCAATAGGTTCAACAATACAAGCAGCAATATTTTCGCCACCAAAGTTTTGACAAATAGTTTCTAAATCATTTGCTAAATAGTCCCCTGTCTCAGGTTGACCACTTACAAATTTGTGTTCTGGTAAATGTGTATGTCTAATGTGTTGGACACCTGGCATTAAAACACTTGCAAATGTTTTAATATTATTCACCATTCCACCAACTGAAATACAGCCAATGTTCATTCCATGATAACCACGTTCACGTCCAACAAATCTAAATCTTTCTGCGTGTCCTTTTGCTCTGTGATAAGCAACAGCAATTTTAATTGCAGTCTCTACAGCTGTAGATCCACAAATTGTAAAAAACATTTTATTTAAATCACCTGGTGTATGCTTTGAAATTTTTGTAGCTAGTTCAAACGAACCACCAAAACCTTGTTGAAAAGGCTGAGCATAATCCAATGTTTCTAATTGCTTTGTAACAGCTTCTGTAATTTCTCTTCTTCCATGACCTAGTGGATTACAAAATAAACCTGAGCTCGCATCTA
>Ga0209091_10002873_pt1 | contig 14181 bp, 18 predicted proteins | sample ArcticOcean_MG_C_6_FD_187438 | JGI IMG/M metagenome (GOLD analysis project Ga0209091, IMG submission 187438) | Marine microbial communities from western Arctic Ocean - ArcticOcean_MG_CB8_128 (SPAdes) (version 2) | ecosystem: Environmental > Aquatic > Marine > Oceanic | place: Arctic Ocean...
AGGGGTGCTTATTCTTTTATTCATATTATTCTTTTATTTATTTTTCCGTTAGAAGAGGATGAGTAATCATGTTGGGAGATAAAAATGAATAAAATACTTATAGCGTTAGTCTTAGCAGTTGTGATGAGTGGGAATGCTTATGCTGATGAAACAAATAAACTATTTTACGTTTGTAATGATAAGGCTAATAAACAGGCGGAAACATGGGTAATAAATAAAAGTTCAAATGAGGCTACGCGTCGCTATATCAGGACAACTGGGGAATCATATTCGGTGGGATATAATTTAATTATTAAAGATTACCTTATTGAAATTCGCAATGGCGTAAAAACATATTATACCCTGGATAGAAAAACATTAGAAATTAGTATATCTGATTATTTATCGGGAATGATGAAATATCCTGCTTATAAATTTAGAGCTGATCCAAAGTTTTGTAAAGTTTCTTCAAAAGAAGATACTAATGAATTTCACAAAAAAATATCAGCTGCTAGAAAATTGAAGTACGAGGAATCAATAAAATATTAATTTGGCTTATAAAGGTTACACATAACCTCGTAAACTATGGTGAGGGACTCTGCTCTATCATACTCCTTATATTCTATTGCTTTTCCGACTCTTTTTTTTATATCTTTACAACTTTCATATTTGAAATCAACTTTTGCATACCCACTTCCAGTCATCATTAAGGCTATGACTAAACCATATAATATTGTTTTCATTGTATTCCCTCCTCCTGATAAAAATATACTAACCACTAATTCCAAAAACCAAAAGCTCAATGATTTGCACACTTATTTAAGTGAAGTAATCTACTTTTAAATGAAATGGGATGGAGATGATTATATACCTGCTTTATTTAGTGCATCAATATTTATTTAGTGCATCGATAATAGAATAGACCGAACTTTCTATCTCTATCCAATTTAACCAAAAATCAAAGATTACCCATGAGAAAACAAACAAAAAAAGAGAAGCAAATGAACCAACTAATATTCCACTTAAGAGACCCTCATATTTTATTGCGGTAGAGTAAATATAGAAAATTATAAATATTATAACAAATAATAATAAATTAAAATTAATTACAAAATTCCATATATCTAAAAGTGAAATGCTCATTTCTTTTACTCTACCTTATTATTGCAAGGAAAGTTATTAACTAATGTGTTTACCATTATGTAAGTTGGGTCTTGATATAAATACTCAAAAGCTTCTATTTTAGAATTATCAAGTCGGTCCCAATTTTTTTTATCAGCTCTATAATCTTGCATCATAAAAATTACCTCTATAATTGACGGATACTCGCCATCTTTAATACAAAACTTTACAGCTTCTTTTCCAATTCCAAATTCAGTTACCCATTCGCTAGTAAGAACACCCTCATAAACACCATTTAAATACGTTGTAGCATATTTTATTTCGTCTTCGCTTCCTTCAAAGAGTTGCTCTAAAAGTAAATCATATTTTGGAACCGCATGAACAGTACTTCCCATTCCTAAAATAATGGTGAATATTAGAAATAATTTTCTCATTTAACTGCCCCTTCATCTCTATTTTTATCAAGTTAATTAAAATAAAATATCTTTTTTTCTTTTTTCTCTTATTTTCTCTAATTGATGATTAAGTTTATTCATAGCTCTTTTATCTAACGCACAATGTGTCATTACTTTTAAATTTTCAGGAATATCTGGAGACATCTTGTTTTCAACATCGCCATCAGTTTGATAATAAATTAAAGTTTCTCTATTTATTGCCCATCCAATACCAAGCAATGAAGAATAAAGACTCTCTTCATCAAAAAAAGTATACCAATAAGGGGACATATCTAAATTGTTTGTATTTTCAACCACTTGACCAAATTCATCAGCACTAATAGTTATTGCCTTTAAATCTGATTTATCTAACCTTAAAACATATTTAAAATTTGTTTTCGGATTATCACACCAGTAAAATAATTTATCTTTTTTAAAAGAAATATCCTTCGCAAAGATAATTATTAATAAAATCCCTGCAGAAATAGTTAATACTAAACTTAATTTTTTCATTTATTTAAGCTAGGTAGAATTTTGTTAACACCTAATTCACATATCTTTTTTCTTCTAGTTGCACCAGGATCATCGAGTTGAGCATACCGCCATACGCCTTCCCCAGCTTCATATAAAATATCTCCATGCCCATTTGGTTCACTGTAAAATTTTAAATTTAAAATCTTAGCTCTTTTTCTTTTACAATCAGTTTTAATGTAGGCCAGACCTGACAAAACTCCATTGTTTTCCTTTTGATAATTTATTAATTCAAAACTATAACGCAACCCATCAATTTCCTTCACTCTTTCAGAGTCAAAGAAAAATTTATCGCCTTTTGAATCTGAGCCAATAAATTTCCATTCCGCATGCAAAGATGAAGAGGTGACTATTAAAAAAATAAAAAATAATTTCTTCATTCTTTTCTCCCATTGCTGAAAAAATACTAACCCTAATTTTTAAAAATTATAATTTATTAATTAACTTTTTTATATTCATGTGAGTATAAGCTCGTAACTGATTTAAATGTTTATGCCCGCTTATCTCTGCTACCTCAAAGGGACTTAAACCTTTTTCCGTAAAGCGCGATAAAGCTTCGTGGCGAAGATCATGAAAGCGTAAGTCATAGACATGAGATTTTTTACGCAATCTCTCCCAAGTTAAACGAAGGGCATTTTCACTTACTGTAAAAACTCTCTTAGAAGTTTTAGGAAGCGATGATAGTAACTGACAAGCCAAAGGACTTAAGGGGATATATCTATCACTTCCGTTTTTTGTATCTTTAAGAAGAGCTGTTTGATCCTTTAAGTTAATATTCTTCCATTCTAATTTTAATAATTCTCCACGTCGCATACCTGTTTCAATAGCAAGTGATACAGCGGGCCAAATATAATGTTGTCGCAGTGTCTTGGACGCCTCATAAAGAGCCTTATACTCTTCATCAGAAACTCGTCTCTTTCTAGAGGTAGGTTTTTTAGGTAAGGATGTCACTTCCCATCCTATAGTTGGAAAATCTAGCCCCCATTCAGACCGGGCTATTTTAAGGCAATGACGAATAAGGATAATTTCATTACGAAGCGCAATAGGACTATTGGAGCGCCTCTTTTTATAGGCCTGAATATCATCCATGCTGATCTTATACAAAGGTGTTTCACATATATTTTCCTTCATTAATCTATGTAAACATTGTGTCTCTTTTATCCTGGATTTTTTTAAAATCGTTATGTCTTTCAAGTAGCGTACAAATAGAAAATAAAGAGTAAGATCACGTCCATCACTAAGTAGGTGACGTCCTTGATCCATTTCATATTCTATTGTATACGCCCATTTGCGGGCATTATCCTTATAGAGGAAAGTTTTTGAAAAATAGCGATGCCCTTGTTTTCTAATCTGCGCTCGCCACTTGTTTTGACGATAAATTATACTTGCCATTCTTTTCTCCTGTGCCATAGCTGTGCCAAGGCTTCAGAAAATTAGAAAAAATTAATTAGGTCTTTTGCAAAGGTATCATGTAAGAGTTTTTCAATAGTATCCATATCATCAACCTCAGCGGCATAGACACACTCAAAAGGAAGAGGTGTTGAAGTGTTGTCTAAGTCCTTGAGACGTTTTTCTAAATTAGTTGTTTTTCCAATTTTAACGTAACCCAACATAGATTCATTGGTTAAAATATAAACTATTTGTTTTTTCATTATTTTCCTGACCTTTTTCTAGTTTTAAACCCACGTGAATTTACTTAACTCTGATTTTTAAAAAACCTTTTTGAAATTTTAATACTTAAAGCTAAAAGACATAAAAAAATTTGAATAAGAGTAAAAACGAATACTATCTCTATTTTCCTCATATCTTATATTGAAACAAGGTGAAATTTTTTCTTTAAATTTATCGATGCATAATGAATAAAATAAACTTTTGATATTCCCTTCTCTCTTTTTATTCCAAAAAATATCATAGCCATTATTTTTAAACTGATAAAACTCAAGACCATAATTTATTTTTACCTTAGAATTCATAAAATCTATGAAGCTTTGAAATTTTAATCCTTGATGAAAATTAGAATAAGATGAGTCATTAGCAAAATATTTCCCAAATAAATAAGTTATCTTAGCATTCTCATTACCATATAAGTTAAAAAAATTTGAAAAACTTGGAGTTAAATCATAGCCATCTGCTAGATTAAAATTTGTATAGTTATGCTTGGATGAGTTAATTGAAAAAGAATAATTGTTATCTAAAAATTCAAAATCTTTATTTAAAAAAAAGCCAAATGACTCATTATCAATATTACTATTATTATCAAAATTTATAAATAATCCTATTAAATCATCATATCCATCATAAGAATAATTATAGGAAAAAAAAACTCTATTTGAATCATAACCTCCACCCTCTAAATCCCTAAACTCAATATAACTTTTTAAAAAGGTATTTTTAGCTAAGGGTTTTGTATGATCGACGCTTAATAAGTAACCTTTTATTTTTCCTTTGTTTTCAGACTCATATTGTAAGGGAATTCCAAAGAAATTATATGAACCGCTTTTTGCTTCTTTTCTTGGGTTTTTCTCTTCTATTAATTCAAAGTTGAAGCTGAAAAATCCGTCTTTTATTGATTTAATTTGAGTTAAAAAATAATTAATCTTTTGCTTTACAGTATCGGGGGTAAGTGGATTATTCTTAACTTTTAAAAATAGAGTTTTAGACCTTTTATATTCTCCCTTTCCAAAATAAGCGCGAGCCAGCTCAAGTTCAATTCTGGGTGTTTTTTCACTTATATATAAGATTTCTAAGTTTATAATTGCTTCTGAATACATACCTATTTCAATAAGCTTTACTGAATTATTAAAGGTTATTTTCTTTTCTTCGGCAAGAAGTGGTAAAGAAAAATTTATAATTAATATAAAAATTATCAGTTTCAAGAGAAAATTAACGTGATGCTCCAAATGAACCAATATATCTTGTCAGCCCAGAGCCTCTTAAATCGAAAACACCACCAATTTCGTTAGCTGAAGGTCCATAAAACCTTCCTTTTGCAGGACCAATAAGATCGGATCCCGAAACAAAGAGGTTTCCAGAAAAATTTGATGAATTATTAGAATATGTTAATCTTCCACGTAAATTATACCCAGGATAGTAGATAAAATTTATTGTATCCTCAGATAATAATGTGTTAGATGAATAAAAATCTAAGGTTCTATTGCTAAAACTAGCTGCAACTCTTAAATCAGCTCCAGCAAGAGCATAATTTCCAAATTGGTCAATAGCCATACCCATAACTAAACCAAAAAAATTTGCACTGTTATTGATTGGTACATTTGCTGGGTTTGTTTTAGAGCCTAATGATAAAGCGCCAAATCTTCCAGAGCCAGTATTAACCCCAGTTAACCAAACCCCAAATTCATTATAGTTATGTTCAAGAATTAATGGTTCTGATGCTAAGGCTAATTCTTCTAAATTCGATGAATAAGCAATAGTTAGACCTGATATTACAGATGATCTCTCGATTGTGTCTCCAGCATTAGTATTCCATGTAACTGTATCATTTGGAGTTTGCAAAGATGCTCTAGTTAAACATAACAAATTATTACCACATGACTGATAAGTTAAATCAGCACCGGCGTTTTCTGAATATGCAACAGAATTAACTTGAGTTACTCTGTCAGAAGAAAGGTTAGCTCGATAACTTCCAGCGTAACTTATTCCTTCAAATGATGTTGTACCTTCAGTGATTTTATCCCATGAAGTAAATTTTGAACTAGAAGGTGTTGCTGATACTCTTGAGGCATTATCAGATCCTCCACCCCCGCCACCTCCACATGCGGATAAAGTTAATAAGAAAGATAATAGAAATGATAATTTAGAAAATATTTTTTTTATGTCCATAAATTATACTAAGCCAAAATCTTATTAAATGACAATAATCTCTGAGTATTTCTTGCTGATAGAACTAATCCTTTTTCACTGCCAAGGTTTTATCTTGTTTTCTAATCTGAGCTCGCCACTTATTTTTACGATAAATGATGCTTGCCATTCTTTTCTCCTGTGCCATATCTGTGCCAAGATTTAAGAAAATAAGGAAAAATTTAATTAGGACTTTTGAAAAACTCTTTATAATGATAGATAAATACTTGGTGGGCAGCTATAGCTCAGTTGGTTAGAGCGCCTGGTTGTGGACCAGGAGGTCCTTAGTTCAAATCTAAGTAGCTGTACCACCTAATTTAAACCTCTATCCTCTAGTAAAGCCCCTATATTAGGGTTATTACCTTTAAATTTTCGGTATAACTCCATAGGGTCTTCAGTTCCGCCCTTTTCAAGAATATATTTCCTATATTTACTTGCTAAATCTTGATTATAGATATCTCCACTCTCTTTAAAGGCAGAAAAAGCATCTGAATCTAGAACTGCAGCCCAGATATAACTATAATACCCTGCTGAATAAGAGGAGCTGAAAATATGTTGAAAATAAGTAGTTCTATAACGAGAAACTATTTCATCTATTAGTCCTATTTTTTCGAGAGACCTTTTTTCAAAATCATTTGTATCCTGAATATCAGTTGACTTAAGACTATGCCAATCCATATCCAAATAAGTTGCTGCTAGATATTCAGTATTAGCAAATCCTTGGTTAAATTTACTTGCATTTTTCATTTTACCAATCAATTCATCACTTATTACTTCACCGGTTTTATAATGTCTTGCATAGGATTTTAATAACTCTGGTTCACTTGCCCAATGCTCTAATACTTGAGATGGGAATTCGACGAAATCTCTTGAAACTGATGTTCCTGATAAACTTTTATATTCAGTATTAGTTAAAAGGCCGTGAAGACCATGACCAAATTCATGAAATAAGGTAGTGACATCTTCAAAACTTAAAAGAGAAGGCTTATCTTTAGAGGGCGGAGGAAAGTTACAAACATTAACCACTATTGGTCTTTCCCTTCCATCAAAATTTGACTGATCTTTAAAGGTACTCATCCATGCGCCGCCTCTTTTACTTGAACGAGTGTAATAGTCACCAATATACAATCCTAAATGAGATCCATTTCCGTCTTTAACCTCCCAAACTCTTGCATCAGGATGATAAAGTTCAATATCGAATTTTTCTTCAAATTTTAGCCCAAAAAGTTTATTAGCAGTTTTGAATACTCCATTAATAACATTGTCCAGGGTAAAGAAATTTTTTACTTCCTCTTCGTCGAGGTTATATTTTTCTTTTCTAACTTTTTCGGAATAATGCCACCAATCCCAAGAGGCAATCTTAAAATTTTGGCCTTCATCATTAACAAAGTTTTGCAATTCCTGAAGTTCATCCTTTGCTCTATTTAATGCTGGTTTCCATAATTGATTAAGTAGCTCATAAACAGCATCAGGTGTTTTAGCCATTGTATTATCAAGGACATAATGAGCATGGGTATCAAAACCAAGAATATTGGCTTTTTCGACTCTTAATGAGGCAATTTTTGCAGTGATATTTTTATTGTCATATTCGTTATTATTATCACCTCTCATTATATAGCCGTTATATAGTTTTTCTCTTAAGTCTCGGCTTTCTGAGTAGGTAAGAAAAGGATACATACTGCTTCTATGTGAAGTAAATATAAATTTATTCTTATATTTAATATCAGAGGTTTTCTTATATTTATTATCAGCCTCTTCTTTGGCAAGGATTACAATATCGTCTGGCAGACCATTTAAATCATCCTTATTAAGTATAATTTCAAAATTATTTGTTTCCGCTAATAAATTTTGAGAAAATTGTACTGAAAGTTTTGAAATTTCTTGATTAATATTTGAATATCTATCCTTATCTCGACCTTTTAGAAGGGCTCCACTTCTAATAAATCCTTTATAAGTTTCTTCTAGGATTCTTCTTTCTTCTCTCGATAATTCTAGACTATCAACTTCTTCCCACAATAAACTAACTTTTTTAAAAATATTTGGATTAAGACTAATTGAGTCATAATGCGCGGAAAGTCTTGGAGAAATTTCTTTTTCAATATCCTGTAATTTATTATTAGTTGTAGACCCTGAAAGGTTAAAAAATACATCACTAACCTTATCTAAAAGCACACCAGAACGTTCCATTGCAACTATAACATTATCAAAGGATGGCTTATCTGAATTAACAATTATTTGATTTATTTCATCATTATGCTCTTCCATGCCTTTTAAAAAGGCAGGCATAATATGTTTTTCCTCTATTTCAGCGAAAGGAGGTATTTCAAATTGAGTGTCGTAATTTTTGTAAAAAGGATTTTCCATGGCGTGCATATTAGAAAAATTAATTGTTATAATATATAAAAAAATAATAACTTTTTTTATTTTTTTAAAAAAAAATTTCAAGACAAACTTAGGAATTTGAATAAAAACGACTATAGATATTCATAGTCATTTCTCTTAAACCATAAAATAAAGTTGAAAATACCAAAGTGCTTATCAGTAATCTGAGGTCAAAAGGTATTGCAAATAAATAGGTATTAAAAAGTGAATAGCCTAAGCCACCTGAAAACCAGACAGAAAAATTAACAAAGATATGCCAGGCAGCAACCGAGGAAATTCCTCTTATAATAAGATTTTTATAAGAAAGATCTCTTGATAAAACAGATAAAATACTGGCAAATAAAATACAAAGATAAACAGCTGGCATTGAGGAGTAGAATCCCAAAAATGGGTCTGTCAAAATTAAAACTCCGACTGGTAAAAATAATTGAATATAGCGATTACCAGTTAAAAAAGGAATAAAGGATGCTACCGCGATAATAGGAGTAAAATTAGCAGGCAGGCCGATAAATCGACTTAAAATTAAGCAAATAATAAACAAACCAGCTGATTTAATAAACTCTATCACTTTATACTCTCCTCAAGCTTTGAATTATAATTTTATAAAATATCAATAATACTTTCATTTTTAAAGGATTAAGGTACATATGTCATGCTTTACAGAAATTATTCTGTCAAAAAGGATCCTATAATGTCTTTATTAAAAAAAATTATCTCATTTATTCATAAAGAAGGTTGGAAGTTTGCGTCTATTTTCTTCCTACTTTCATTAGTATTTCTTATGATATGGTTACCTTTGGCAATAGTAGGATTTCTTCTAACATTTTTCGTAATCTGGTTCTTTAGAGATCCGGAGAGAATAACTCCAGGTAATCAAAATAAAATAGTAAGTCCTGCTGATGGAAAAATATGTCTTATAGACAAAGCTCAGCCACCAGTTGAATTACTCCTAGAATCAAAAGAAATGCTTCGCATATGTATTTTTATGAATGTATTTAATGTTCATGTTAACAGAAGTCCTGTTAAGGGGGTTATTGAAAAAATCACTTATAAAGCGGGTAGTTTTTTTAATGCCAGCCTAGATAAGGCTAGTGAAAAAAATGAAAGAAATAGTTTAATTATTAAAGCCAATGACAAAAAAATAATTGTCGTACAAATAGCGGGTCTAATAGCCAGACGTATTATAGGCTTTACCAAGGAAGGCGATAAAATCGATGCTGGAGAGAGGTTTGGTTTAATTAGGTTTGGTTCTAGAGTAGACGTTTATCTTCCAGAAGGCGCTGAATCAGATGTTAATGTTGGAGATAAAGTAAAGGCAGGTGAGACGATAATTGGCTCATTATAAATTTTAAAGTTGTCTTAAATAATAAATGGAATAAAAGCTTAATTATGAAAAAAAATTCAATCAAATCAATGATACCAAATATTACTACTTTAATAGGGCTTTGTTTTGGAATAACAGCAATACGATTTGCTTTATCGAGTCAATTTGAGTTAAGCGTAATTTGTATCGTAATGGCATCTGTATGTGATGTATTGGATGGAAGGTTTTCTAGATTTCTTAAAAGTGAATCACTTTTGGGAGCAGAGCTAGACTCTTTGGCTGATTTTTTAAATTTTGGTATAGCACCCGGTCTATTAATTTATATATCTATTCTTCGTGATAGCGGAATGTTTGGCTGGATTGCAATACTAACTTTTATAGTTCTAGCGTGCCTTCGTTTGGCAAGATTCAATGTTGAAGCTGACACCAAAAATAAAAAATATCCAAATTTCTTTACTGGAGTTCCAACTCCTGCAGGAGCTGGTTTGATTCTATTACCTCTTATTCATTCATTTTTAGGATTTAATTGGGGATTTGAAACAACAAATATAACAAGCGCTTATACTATTTTAATTGGACTTCTTCTTGTAAGCAAAATACCTACATTCTCGGGAAAACATATACGATTTCAAATTAAAAAGTTTAGAGATCTTAAGATTATTCTATGTGTAGCTATTTTATTCATTTGTCTTCTTAATATGCCATGGATCACATTAAGCCTTGTAGGACTTGTATATATAATATCTATTCCTTTATCTATTAGATCTTGGAGCCTACTTTCAGACCCAGAAGAAGATTCATCCTTAGAAGGCTAATATTTATTGCTTGGGCATAGGAACTAATTTATTTGTTGAAGTTCCTTTGGCTATTAGAATGCCTTTCTCAGAAAATAAAGAGCCCTCAACAAAAGCAATTGACCTACCAAGTTTAATCACTTTAGCTTCGGCAATAACTGGACCAGGATTAGCGGACTTAAAGAAGGTTATTTTTAGCTCAAGAGTTAAAGGACTAAACTCAAAATTTGTTGGGATCATGACACTGTGGGCCATAGCTGAATCAATCCACCCCGTTACATATCCACCTTGTACAATATTACCTGAATGACAATGACGATGTTCAGCTATATATTCAATTTTAATAGAACTTTCTTCCTTGCTAAATTCTATAATTTTGCTAAAACCCAGCCCTTGAAATAACGGCTGCTCCCTCATGTGTTGTGAACGCTCTTCTATATTCATAATTCATTATCCAAAATCATTAGTAACAATAGTATCCGAACTGATAATCAGATTATCGCCGACATTATAAAGTAATTCCTCGAGTTTAGTAGTAGGTAAATTACCAGAATCTGTATCCTGATATGATATTGTTATGTCTATAACAGAAGAATCTTTATCGCCTATATGTTCATAATTTGTGAATCTAACAAAGACCAGGTCAATTTCAGGCCAAACATAAATTAGTTGTCCATCTAAGCCCCTTGCTGAAAAAAAGTTATATTCGACATCTTCACGACTATTGCTTGTCCACCATTGAAACCCATAAGAGGCTAAACCATCATACTGAACTGTCGCAATTTCAAGCCAATCAGAGGAAACAATTTCTTTATTTTCCCACTTTCCATCCTGAGCAATCATTAATCCGAATTTAGCAAAATCTCGAGGTGTCATATCAAGGCTAGAATAAGTAACTGTATTCCCTGCTTGATCAGTCCACCACTTATCTTCAACATCCAAAATATTAAAGAGTTTTTCATCGGCATAATTTTGAACAGATGACCCTGTTGCATTTTCTAAAATCTCACCTAATAGCATAGAATCTTCATTAGAATAGCTGAAGGCTTTTCCTGGAGGTCTAACGATATCCCTGCCTAAAGAGTATTTCACCATATCAGCTGAAAATATAACACCTGCAAAAGGATGATCCTCCATCCCAGATCGCATAGACAGAAGATGCTTTAATAAAATACTATCTTGATCCTTACCTTTCCATTCAGGAAGATAATCTGTAATTGGATCATCAATAGAATTTATATAACCCTCATCTATAGCTACGCCAATCAAAGTTGAAGTAAAACTCTTTGCGACTGACCAGCTTGTTACTAAATTTGTCTTATCGTAACCTTCACCATAATATTCAGCAATTATATTACCTCCCTGAATTAAAATAGCAGCTTGAGTATTAAAGGCTGGAGTTTTTATAAAATCCATTAAATTATTTACTTCAATAGTTTCCAAGCCAATGCTTTCAGGTGTTTTTATACTCCAAGAAAAATCTGTATTATTTGAAACTAAATTTTCTTTTTTAATAACTAAATTCTTATCTCCGTCTATTAACCCTTCTTCAGGCAAAGATTCAATTCCAAATAGTTTTGAAAATTCTAAAAAGCTTTTTTTATTTACGCTAACCCCAGATGTTAAATTACCACCAACCTCATAAAAAAAATTATTAGCCCCATTTATAGTAACAACTGCTCCGTTGGATAGTATTAATTTAAAAGCATCAGAAGAAAATTTAACAGAAGAAATTATTAGCCCGTCTATTAATTGAATAATATTTAAACCTTTTGTATCTATAATTGTAATTGATGAGTTAATTGAGGTAGCTTTTGAAATGATATAGGTATCGTCACCTATTAATCCTCTATATGTTGAATTACCTGTAGGAACAATAATATCGTTTCCTGAGCTAAAATTAATTGTCATTTTAAGGAACTAACCATTTACCAATAAATTGATCATTTTTATTTTGATATTTTGCTCTTAAATGGCCCGATGAATGAAGAAAAAGGGTTTCTATCGATTGAATATGACAATTCACAATTGTAAAATTCTCAAAACCATTCATTTTATCGGCTCCCTCTTCTTCGAAAAAGACATCATCTTTTGATGAAACAATTTTTCCAGGTGCATCATTAACTCGGTAACACTCTCTACTCATTGGATACATATTGGACCAAATATCCGACAATATTTCTTGAGAGTTTTCTATTTGAGCTTTTGCCATTATTCTAATTTGAAGTTTATTAGATTTATCATATCCTAAAAGGGAGACTAAATTATTATTTTGAATATCGAAAATTTTATTTGATCTTTTATCCGTATGGAAGCGAATAAGTGATTGAGAAATATTAACTTTTCTTAGAACAACATTTCTAGTTTGTGGATTATTATCTTTATCGATAGTCCCTAACACAAGAAGATGAAAGTCGTGATTTCGTTTAATCGCTCCTTGTTCAAGAGTTTCTAATACAAAATTTAAACTACTCTCAAGGCCTAGGGATGGATGATCGTCTGGTATCTCTCTTGACATAATTAGGCAGTCCTAATTTTATTTAATAATTTAATTAGATTATTCATAAACATAAATAAGTCTGAAATATTATTTTTTTACCTTTTGATCAAATAAATTTATAAATCTATTCTAGGTAAAAATCTTGTAATTTTAAAATATCATCTTCTGTCAAATTTAAGCCTTCAGATATATATCTTTCCATTCCACCCCAGTCACTATCAATAGTATCAAATGCAGCCTGAATATATCTTTCTTCGACTAGATTTATTTTTCTTAAATTATCTGTATCTGCTTGAAAAAAAGTTTTAAATTCTATTTCTAACATCTCACCATCAACGTGATCTTTAACATACTGATTAGTAAGCAAGTAATCTTCAATTACTTTTTCTCTAGGTACACCTAGTACTGATAATATTAAAGCGCTTGCAAAACCAGCTCTATCTTTTCCTGCAGTACAGTGAAAAAGTACTGGTTCAGCATTATTATCAATAAGGTATCTAAAAAAATCCTTGTACTCATTAGTGAAATTTCTAACTAATACCTCGTTGAAGTCTTTTAGTAAATTTGTAGAATCAAATTTACCAGAAACTAAATCTTTCATAATATCTTCAGGTTTGACTAAACCTTCTTCAATCTCTTTCGGACGAAATTCTATTGGAAAAAATACTTGTTCAGTATTTGGCGATAGCCTATCTGGCTCATCTTCTCTTTCTTGGTCTGATCGAAAATCAACTACTGACTTAATTTCTAGTCTTGAGAAATAACTAACGTCTTCGTCTGTCAAAGAATGAAGGTTATCGGATCTATATAATTTTCCCCATTTCAGAGTTTTTCCATCTTTAGTTTTGTAGCCACCTAAATCTCTAAAATTATGGGCGCCATTAAAAGATAACTTACGATTGTCTTCCCTCAGGTCTTCAGAAATATTCTTTGGAATGATTCTATCAACCGAAGCTATTTCGTTCTCACCAAACCAATAAATGGATATGGTTCCAAGAATTATAATAGCGATAATATATTTAATAATTTTCATAACAAAATACTAACTATTTAGTCCTCTATTGCAATAAAAAACCCCACATAAGAACTTTGTGAGGTTTTTATTTAGTTCTTAATAAATATTAAAATGCGTAACGAACTCCAGCAAGGAAGCTTTTACCAAAAGACTCAACTTGGTTTACATTCCATTCTTCCGCAGTATATCTCATATCTGATTCATCAGTAATATTATTAAAATCAGCAAAGAGTGATGCTTTT
>Ga0209091_10002882_pt1 | contig 14148 bp, 9 predicted proteins | sample ArcticOcean_MG_C_6_FD_187438 | JGI IMG/M metagenome (GOLD analysis project Ga0209091, IMG submission 187438) | Marine microbial communities from western Arctic Ocean - ArcticOcean_MG_CB8_128 (SPAdes) (version 2) | ecosystem: Environmental > Aquatic > Marine > Oceanic | place: Arctic Ocean...
TGAGTCGTGTTCGGCTTCGGCTTCGGCTTCGGCTTCGTCCTGATCGACCTGTTCTTGCAGTTTCAGAGAGCGTTTGACGCACACCAACTGGTGTCTTCGGAATTTTGCATTTCCTTTGAAGCGTTCCAAGCGTTCCAAGCGTGAGCGCAAGCGTGAGCGCAAGCGTGAGCGTTTCACATTTGGCGGGGACGCCGGGGGCGAGGACGCCGGGGACGCCGGGGGTGTGAGGTACACAGGGACATTTCGGGAAGACACTTTAAAAAAAAAAAAAAAAAAAGTTTAGCGGCAAAAATCACGCAACACGGATGAAAAAAGCCCATGGGGTGCACACCAATGGGTTGAAAGTCCATCGCACCCTCCAACTGGAGCCTGGAAGGGTGGGGTGGGGTGGTGGGGATGCAGTGGGGTGCCAAGCACGTGCTTACTTGATAAAAGGAGAAAAAGGGGTTTGGGTTTTAAGTCGGGATGATTTTGAGATTTTAAGATGGTGGCTTCCCGGGGGAGACATCAACCCCCCTAAACGGGGGTTGGGGTTTGTGCCGGTTTGCGCCGGTTTGCGCCCCCAGGAACCAGCGCCCCAAAGAGTCGGGTTAGGGTCGAAAGTAGAAGGGACTTATTTACCAGTGCCGCTAAACCCCCCAGAGGTTTTTCGTTTGTTCCCTCCTCCGGGTTCTGCCGTCAGGGGGGAATAAATTAAGCACCCCATTTAGAAAAAACAACAAGTCTGAAAATAGTAAAGAAAAAAATAACCTATTTAAACCCCTTTAACTATAAAATGTTCAAACTCCTTCTATTTATTGGAACCGCTATTGGATCCGCACATGCCGGCACATATGAAAGGGTGAAAAGTAGAAGGGACTTATTTACCAGAGGCACTAAACCCCCCAGCCCTGCCGACTTGCGGGCTGCCGACTTGGAATTAGCCAACTTGTATGCCGAATTAACAACATTGTGTGAAGAAGGTACAACCCTTTTCTGATGACGGAGAGTATGCCAGATGTGAGACTAATGTCACTAAGTTAACCCCTGAAGTTTTATCGTTCTAATGAACGATAAAACCTGTCGCTTGTAGTAGACCCCTAAAACAAACGTAATTTCTTTTGTTTTTTGGAGGTGTGTAAGCGTATCTGTAACCTTCCCCTTTTAATGTGATCCATCCAGACGCTCAGTGGAGGATATTTGGTTCCGTGCATGCCCACACCGGGTACACCAATGCGTTTCAGTATGACTTGTTTGACTTGTTCAAATTCATTTGATGTTGCAAAGCGGGTGAGTACGTTTTTATATTTGCGTTGTATAGTGGTGAGATTGTTCTTCAAAACCACGTACAGTGCCTTTGGTAAAGTCTTCACCAAGTTTAGCACTGTTACCTCCTTCACCATGTGACGTAAATTTCCAATTAGGTTTTCAATGTGTAAGAATTTAAGTGCACGACCATCCTGTGCCACTGCAGCCGTCACGACATCTTTGTCCTTCTGCAGAGCGGGAGCGTACTGCAATGCCAAACCAGACTGTCGCACGGCAAGCAGGACAATCTCTTTGTCGTTTGTGAAATTGGAAAACTGCAGTGCATCGCCGTTGACTTGCATGACTTTTTTCACAAAGTCCCTGTCGTTTTTTTTGGCGGCAAACAACAGTGATTCGCTGTCCTGTCGCACGGCAAGCAGGACGACCTCATCGTCACTTTTTAAGGTTACGGAAGCCCACTCCAGTGCTAAACCGTACGTTTGCACGGCAGCCATTGCGACATCCTTGTCGTTTTTTAAGGCTTCGGAAGCAAACTGCAGTGCCATCCCGTTTTGTTTTACTGCAGCCATTACTACCCCTCTATCGCTGAAATCGTCCGCAAACTGCAGTGCCATCCCGTTTTGTTCCACTGCAGCCATTACGACCTTTGTGGGAGGTTTAAAGTATTGCAATGCAAGCCCATTCTGTCGAACAGCGGTCTCTGTAAAAACATCAATTTTCCAGTAGGAGGGATAATGTCCTATGACCAAACCATTGCGTGACAGGGCAGCCAGCACGACATCCCTGTTGTTTTTTAAGGCGTGGGAAGCGTACTGCAGTGCACGACCATTCTGTGCCACAGCAGCCAGCACGACCTCTTTATCGTTTCTTAAGGCGTGGGAAGCGTACATCAGTGCACGCCCATCGTGTGCCACGGCAGCTAGGACGACCTCCTTGTCGTTTTTTAATTTGTCGGAAGCATAGTACAGTGCGTACACTTCAATTGCCACAAGACTCAACATGATGTCTTTGTCCTTCAACAAAGCCCATTCCAGTGCATGATAATCCTTTTTCATTACAGTCGTCACGATCTCTTTGTCTCCTTTCATTGATTCCGAAGCAAACTGCAGTGCCCGACAATCATTTTGGATTGCAGCCATCACGACGTCTCTGTTGTCCTTTGTTCTTTCGGAAGCGTACTGCAGTGCGTGAGCGTCCATTGCCACAATGACTGTCATAAAGGCTATGTCGTTCTTCAATTTGTTGTCAGCGTAGCCCAGTGCACGAAAATCCTGTCGCACGGCAGCCATTACGACCTCTCTATTTCGCTGCAGTTTGGGAGCAAACCCCAGTACTGTGCCGTACTTTCTGGTCTTGTTGGTCATTGCTAGTTCAAAAAATGTAATGACTTGGTTCTCGGTGTAACCGTTCAAAATGTTTGCAATCTCTTTGTCCGGAAGACTTTCAAGCTTGATTTGATTTAGATTCATTTTTTTTGGTATGGACGAAGCTTATACTGTCAATTTCTTGATAGAACGTAGGGATCAATATCTGTCAATGTACAACCGTTCTTGTCAATACAACCTCTGCAGTAATTTCCACCCCCACCATTGTCGTGGGAGACTTTCTGTATTGAGGAAAGCTTCATGATGGAGGAACCGTAGGCGTATAAACCGTAACTCCAACTGTGTCCGTCTGTACAATTATGATGCACGTTTACATTGTCCAATGTGATGCACGTGGGTCCCTTATGTCCCTTGTGTCCCTTGTGTCCAGTGGCTTTCCCCATTGCAACTATTCCACCCCACTTACATTTCCGCACTTCTACATTGTTGCACCTAGCGTCGGACAACACAAAAATACCGTACCGCCCACACTTTTCGACAAGGACGTCTTCCATTGTGAAAGGCGAATGTCCGTAGACCCCGCTGTGCCGTGCTTGAATTGTGAGGTGTTGCAGGTGGCTGTATTGACTTCCTTTCTCGAACCAAATGCCGCCGTCGATTGTAGTTTTACCCGTGACACCCCTGATGATCATGGTGGAGGGTATCTTTAAATATGTACCGACGTGGTGTATTCCTTCCCCCACGACGATTGTTCTAAGATTGTATCGATGTACCTTGGACACCGCGTCCTTCAATGTTTTGCAGTCTTCCGGCACTCGTACCTCTCCTTTTGATTTAGCAACTCTTCTTTTCATGTTAAACGGGGAAATGATTGTGATTTGACCCGTGGGACCCCACTGCCATTTGAATCGTCCACCGTCGTTGTCGAAAGATGCGGTTTCTTTTGTCAGAGGAAAGACCGACAAAATCGAGGAGTTGTGATCGGCTTGCAACCCGTAACTCGTTCCGTCTGTACAGTTGTGGTGCACCTTGGTATTACCGATCAATATGATGGATGCACCCCCGCTTGCGAACACCCCGCTGCCCACACACTCGTGCACTTCGATGTCGGTGCATTTGGCAATGACATCACCAATTACCTTCACACCACCACGTTCGACCAGGACGTCTTCCATTTCAAACGATGACCGCCCACGCACTCCATTCCCTTTAATGGTCCCTTTAATGGTCAGGTGTTTCAGACTGCAGTACGTGCCGTACGTGCCGTGCCTGCCTTTGTTGATTGCAATGCCGCCCAGGACCACAATGTGTTCCTTTGCCACGTTTGGATCACCGACGATGTTGGCGGAGGAGATCTCTAAAATACCGTCGACCTTGTGCACTCCCCTTCCCAACACGACCGTGGTAAAATGGTCGTCGACCCGAAGCACTGCTTCCACCAGTGTGCACTCCTGCGGTACCCGAATTTCGCCTCTTGCTCTTGCCTCTTTCGCCTCTTTCATTTCTGCTTTGCTTATGTTTTTGATTCGTTTGACGTCGCAGTACTTGGCACCCCAGTTGGCACGGTTGGCACGGTTGTTGGTGGAAACCAGTTCCTTTGTCAATGGGTACACCAATTGAATGGTAGAGGAGGAACTGTAGACCTTCAAACCAAACTCGTCGCGCCCTTCTGTACAGTTGTCGGTCACCTTGGTCTTACCGACCATTGTAATGGACCCACCCCCGTACGCCAGCACCCCGCTTTGTGTACACCGACGCACTTCTACGTCCGTGCACTCTACAACAACAATACCATCCGCACAGATACCAATTCCACATTGGTCCACAAGAACATCTTTCATGGTAAAGGAGGACCTCCCGTTCACTCCTATTTCATTTGATCGTATTGTGAGGTGTTGCAAATGGGATACACCAATGTTTTGGGCAAACAGAATACCACCCAGAATGGTAATGTCCTTTCTTGCAACGGTAGGATCACCCACAATGTTCACGGCGGAAAAAATCTCTAGATAACCAACCTCGTGGTTTCCCTCTCCCACAACAATCGTTGTAAAACAACTGTACTTAACGACGTCAAGATGAGAGTTCCCCTGGACCAGCTGGACTGCTTCTTTCAACGTTTTAAAATCCTCCGGCACACGAATTCCGTATTGCATCCTGCCTATTCGACGTGCAAGTATGCCTTTGTTTGGCGCTACTTTCACCAGAGTGTTAAAATCCAAAAAATCATACATTTGATCCAGTTGCCACGGGATCATTGTTTGAGATATATCCCACTATAAATACCAGCAAAAAATGTTTTAAAAAGATATGTTATTGCTTTTACTTTTCTCTTTATTATTTTATGCAGATGCACTAGTTGATTGTAAAATGAAAATGAACGCTGATATCTCGTGCGGTGGTTACGCCTGCGTCGCCCGCAAGAACGATGGCGACGCTTATGCTTGGGGAGATGCCAATAAAGGTGGCGACGCGGTCGATGCCAATAACAACCCGATAGACTTGACCGACGTCGCTGATATCTCGTGCGGTAGATTCGCCTGCGTCGCCCGCAAACACAACGGCGACGCTTATGCATGGGGCAGCAACGGTGGCGACGCGCCGTCCTTGACCGACGTCGCTGACATTTCGTGCGGTGGTAACGCCTGCGTTGCCCGCAAGCACAACGGCACCGCTGAAGCGTGGGGAGATGCTAATAGCGGTGGTGATATCAGATGTACATCGGCTGATTGCACGCCTCTTCCTGCCGATGTCAACCTGACCGACATCGCCGATATTTCGTGCGGTGAAAAAGCGTGCGTTGCCCGCAAACACAACGGCGACGCTTATGCGTGGGGAAGTTACAGCGTCGGTGGCGACGCGGTCGATGCCAATGACAACCCGATAGACTTGAAAAACGTCGTTGATATCTCGTGCGGTGGCGCCGCCTGCGTCGCCCGCAAACACAACGGCGACGCTTATGCGTGGGGAGATTCCAGACACGGTGGCAAAGCGGTCGATGCCAATAACAACCCGATAGACCTGACCGACGTCGCTGATATCTCGTGCGGTGGTTTCGCCTGCGTCGCCCGCAAGCACAACGGCGACGCTTATGCATGGGGAGAGGAAATTAAATCTGCCAATGTCGGTGGCAACGCGGTCGATGCCAGCGGTGCCCCGATAGACTTGACAAACGTTGTCGACATTTCGTGCGGTGAAACCGTCTGCGTCGCCCGCAAGCACAACGGCGACGCTTATGCGTGGGGAGATGCTGGTTTAGGTGGCGACGCGTCCTCTGTCGACCTGACCAACGTCGCTGATATCTCGTGCGGTGGAAAAGCCTGCGTCGCCCGCAAAAATGACGGCACCGCGGTAGCGTGGGGGTGGGGCAGTTACGGTGGCAATATTAGATGTACTGGTGGCTGCACGCCTCTTCCTGCCGATGTCGACCTGACCAACGTCGCTGATATCTCGTGCGGTAGATACGCCTGCGTCGCCCGCAAAACCGACGGCACCGTATATGCTTGGGGAGATTTCAGATACGGTGGCAATATGCGTAATATCAATTCTGTCAATAACGGGCTGGTGCCTAATTGCATGGGCTGCATGGATGGTAATGCTGACGACTACAACCCAACTGCCACCATTCAAAAATTTGACCAGTATGGAAATATTGATTGCACATATATTGGCTGCATAGATGGTAATGCTGCCGACTACAACCCAGATGCCACCGTGCAAAAAATTGACCAGGATGGAAATATTAAGTGCGACTATGTGAGCTGCGATAATATTCCTGACGCGGATGCCGGCTGCATCTTCCATGGTACTTATACGCTGTTAACGTCTTCTTTCAGCGCAGCCACCTGCGTAGATTGGGGTGGCACCGCTTGCTCCACCGGCTGCATGGATGGTAATGCTGCCAACTACAACCCATTATTCACCGTGCAAACATTTGACCAGGATGGAAATATTGAGTGCGACTATGTGAGATGCGATGATATTCCTGACGCGGAGGGCTGCATCTTCACTGGTACTTATACACCGTTTACGTTTACTACCAATGCCGCCACCTGCGTATATCAGGGTGGCACCGTTTGCAATTACGATGTGTCGGAGTTGTCCTCGTGTGCAGCCGGCTATTACAGATATTATTCATCATGCAATCAATGTGAAGGTGGCAAGTTCAGCGATAAGGGTTCATTTGGTGTTTCGGCTTGTTTCTCGTTGTCTTCTATTCCAAAGACACAGTTGAAGGCGGCGTACTCAACGTACTCGTGTTTGGATTAGGAGTCAAGAAGCTCAATACATAAGTTTTAAAATCCTCCGGCACACGAATTCCGTATTGCATCCTGCCTATTCGACGTGCAAGTATGCCTTTGTTTGGCGCTACTTTCACCAGAGTGTTAAAATCCAAAAAATCATACATTTGATCCAGTTGCCACGGGATCATTGTTTGAGATATATCCCAGTATAAATACCAGCAAAAATACAAAAAACCGAGTATGAACACGGACACAAGACTTGTGCACTTGGGCAACTTGAACGATTTACAATTACAACATCCCCGATATTTTTATCAATCGGACATTCTTGGAGAAGGTTTATCCGGTGATGTGAGTTCAGCATATTTTCGACAGGAGGGTGTATGGATGCTTTCGATAAAGAAGGACAAAATTTACAGGTATATCCTGCGTATAACAATAGACGACAAAGTGGGTCATGGGCTTGAGTTGATCATTCCTCGACCATTAATATCTTATTTGAAAGATGGCATGAGCCACAAATATTTATTAAATTTTGAAATCCCAATGGACATGATAACAGCAAGTACAGAAGATTTTTACAAACCGGATGGAATTTTGTTTAATAAATTAAAAAGGGGCATGCCCAAAGACTGCTATATAGATAGCACCGACTATGTATTTTATGATCAAGGATTTACTACGATTGATGAACCCCCTTTATGGTATCTGTTAAACCATCATGCTAGCTATAACATGGAGCTACAAGTAAAAAAAAAAGCATTTTGCTTTGCACATTTGTCTCGTGTCTGGGACAAAATCTGCGGCAAAAATGATAGAACGGGCAATATGTACACTTCAGAGAAGTATGTTCATCTGAAACTCTTAATATATTACTCTGCTGAAGTGGAGAGACGCATAAGATACAACGCTCTACACCCAGGAAACCAAAAACCTTTCTATCCGGCATCAACACCAACACCGGCACCCCCAACACCGGCACCAACACCGACACCGGCACTCAACTCATCTGATAGATATGTTTTTGAATATCTCCGATTGCGAATGGATAACAATTTGTTTTTTATCATCACGCATAGAGGACTATTACGATTAAGACTTGACGAGTTGACTCGGCTTATGCACCATATACAAAAATTGGGAACAATTGCAATCAATCAACGTAGTTTTGAAGATATATTGTTGTTTTTGTTCCCACAAAAAATGGTGGGAGGTGTACCACTGAAAAAAAAAATATATCAGTTGCGTCTGCATTATGAAAATGTTGCAAATGCATTATTGTCGCCCACACTGTATTCGTCCTTGACCAAACACGATTTCAATCGATTGTTCTACACGGACACGGAGGATACGGAGGACATGGACACAGACATGGAGGGCGAAGCACGACTGGTAAAACAGTACATTGGTGACAATAATTTTCAGTTCTTGGTTGACAAATTGTGTGTGAGAACGGAATTTGCCAGTGTCTTGAGTGTGATCAGAGAAAATCATTTATTTCCACCAGATGCAGAGTATTTTGAAGACATAATGAGGCGTGCTTTTCCAGCTCGAGTAAAATTATATGACCGTTTAGGTCCATATTTGAAATTTGTTGTTGACACATTGCAAATGAACACGGAAGAAGAATTGACCAGTGTCTTGAGTGTCTTAAGTGTGAAACAAAATCATTTATTTCCACCAGATGCACAGTATTTTAAAAATGTAATAAGGCGTGCTTTTCCAGCTCGAGTAGAATTATATCACCGTTTAGGTTCATATTTTAACCTTGTTGTTGACACGTTGCAAATAAACACGGAAGAAGAATTGACCACCATTTTCTATTCGATTCTCAAATATGGGAATCCAATATCAGAGTGCCAACTTGAAGAAATGTTGAGCGAGCTATTTCCGTTTCATGTGCAATTAAGACTCCGTTTTTCCAGAAACAATTTCCGTCGATTGGTTCATCTCTGTCAGTCGGAACCCGCCACATTTAAGGATATATTGGACTTTGAGGGCTTTGAGAACTTTGAGGACCTATTTAAGAGATTGCAATCTATAGACGAATACAAAACATCGAGGTACCTATTTAGGACACTTGTATAAATAATGTTTATCTTTTTTTCCGGGGAACATGCCTCCTGGGATCTCCTGGGATGCCTCTTGGGATCTCCTGGGATGCCTCTTGGGATCTCTTGGGATGTCCGAATTTGAACTACAATCGTAATGCTTTTTGTTTTTTTTTGGGGTGTTCAAGTGCCTCCGATGCCTCCGATGCCTCCGGTTTCAGGTCCGTCAGTTCCTTCAACCACTCTGACAACTTACTGTTGTGGCGCGATTTCCAAAAGTTTAGACTGTTTATATTTAGATTCAGTATGCTCTCTTTTTTTTCAAGTATGTTGCTCAAAGCTACTTGTAAGAAATGCCGTCTGCCTTCGGATCGAAAATTTGGATATATTCGATGAGCCATTAACAGTGTCATGTTTTTGAACATGGAGTCAAGCTGGTTAAACTTTGTCGCCATGGTCTTTATTTGATCTGTGGTGAGTAGCAAGTTGGAAGCATGCCTCAGTGCACCACTCAGTGCACCACTACACTGTGCCACGGCAACCATCACCACCTCCGGGTCTCCTTTCAAGGTGTTGGAAGCAAACTCCAGTGCCCGACCATTCTGTGCAACGGCAGCCAGGACGACCTCCTTGTCGTTTTTTAATTCCTCGGAAGCATAACACAGTGCCTGACCATTTTGCACCACGGCAGCCATCACCACCTCCGGGTCTCCTTGCAAGGCGGCAAACCGCAGTGCACCACCATACTGTGTCACGGCAGCCAGGACGACATCCTTGTCGTTTTGGAAGGCGGCAAACCGCAGTGCACCACCATACTGTGTCACGGCAGCCAGGACGACATCCTTGTCGTTTGTTAAGGCAGAATACTGCAGTGCCCACCCATTCTGTTTCACGGCAGCCATCACGATTTCCCCGTCGTTTGTTAAGGCGTGGGAAGCAAACTGCAGTGCCCGACCATTCTGTGCCACAGCTGCTAGGACGATTTCCCCGTCGTTTTTTAAGGCGTGGGAAGCAAACTGCAGTGCCCGACCATTCTGTGTCACTGCAGCCAGGACGACATCCTTGTCGTTTGTTAAGGCAGAATACTTCAGTGCCCAACCATCCTGTGCAACCGCAACCATGACAACTTCCTTGTCCTGCAAGGCAGCAAACTGCAGTGCCTCACCATTCTGTGCCACGGCAGCCATCACGATCTTCTTGTTTCTTTTTAAGGCGTGGGAAGCAAATTTCAGTGCCTCACCATCTTGTGTCACGGCAGCCATCACAACCTCCCTGTCGTTTTTTAAGGCGTCGGAAGCATACACCAGTGCCAAACCATACTGTGTCACGGCAGCCAGGACGACCTCACTGTCTCCTTTTAATATGTCGGAAGCAAACTGCAGTGCTGCACCATACTGTGCAACGGCAGCCATCACGACCTCCTTGTCGTTTTTTAAGGCGGCATACTCCAGTGCCCAACCATCCTGTTTCACGGCAACCAGGACGACACCCTTGTCATGTTTGAAATTGGTGTGTTTCAGTTCCATACCGTTTATACTCACAATATCCAACACGAGATCTCTGTCTCCTTTTAAGGCGTCAGAAGCAAACTGCAGTACATTGTAAATGTCCTCAATATCCATTACCTTATAGAGGAATTTTTTGTTGTTCCTCAAGTGTTCTGAAACAAACTCACTTACGTGTTGACACTGTGTCGTTGCAACTACTGCGACCTCCCAGTTGTTCTTCATGGCTTCGGAAGCAAACTCCAATGCCAACCCATTCTGTACCACGGCATCCAACACGACATCCTTGGAAGCATACCGCAGTGCACGCTCGTTCTGTGTCCTAGCAGCCAGGACGACCCCCCAGTCGTTCTGCAAGGCTGTGGAAGCAAACTGCAGTGCTAAACCGTTCTGTGCCACGGCTGCTAGGACGATCTCCCTGTCGTTTTTTAAGGCGGCAAACTGCAGTGCCAAACCATTCTGTGCCACGGCTGCTAGGACGAACTCCCTGTCGTTTTTGAAGGCTGCAAACTCCAGTGCCAAACCATTCTGTGCCACAGCAGCCCGCACGACCGATCCAAGTGTTGTCAAGACGGCGGAAGCATGCTCCAGTGCTAACCCGTTCTGTGCCACGGCAGCCAACACCAAAGATATGTCGTTCTTTAAGGCGGAAGCATGCTTCAGTGTTAACCCGTTCTGTGTCACGGCGTTCATCACTAAAGCTTTGTCATTCTTCAAGACGTCGGAAGCATACCTCAGTGCCCGAGCATCCTGTTTCACGGCAGCCATCACGACCTCCTTGTTGCTTTTTAAGGCTTCGGAAGCAAACCGCAGTGCCGAACCACGCTGTGTCACGAAAGCCAGGACGACCTCCTTTGAAGCATCGTGCAGTGCCCGCCAATCTTGTGTCACGGCAGCCACGACGACCTCCTCGTCGTTTTTTAAGGCGTTGGAAGCAAAGTGCAGTGCCAAACCATTCTGTGCCACGGCAACCAGGACAAACTGCTTGTCGTTTTTTAAGGCGTTGGAAGCATAATGCAGTGCACGAAAGTTTTGTTTCATGGCAGCCAGGACGACCTCCTCGTCGTTTTTTAAGTTTAAGGCGGCAAACTCCAATGCTAAACCATTCAGTTTCACGGCAGCCAGGACGACCTCCCTGTCGTCTTTTAAGGCTTCGGAAGCAAACTGCAGTGCCCGCCAATCTTGTGCCACGGCAACCAGGACAAACTGCTTGTCGTTTTTTAAGGCGTTGGAAGCATAATGCAGTGCACGAAAGTTTTGTTTCATGGCAGCCAGGACGACCTCCTTGTCGTTTTTTAAGGCGTTGGAAGCATAATGCAGTGCGCGAAAGTTTTGTTTCGTGGCAGCCAGGACGACCTCCTTGTTGTTTTTTAAGGCGGCAAACTCCAATGCTAAACCATTCAGTTTCACGGCAGCCAGGACGACCTCCTTGTCGTTTTTTAAGGCGTTGGAAGCAAAGTGCAGTGCCCGATCATCCTGTGTCACGGCAGCCAGGACAAACTGCTTGTCTTTTTTTAAGGCGGAAGCATAATACAGTGCGCGAATGTCCTGTGTCATGGCAGCCAGGACAACCTCCCTGTTGTTTTGGAAGGCGGACGCAAACTTCAGTGCTAAACCATTCTGTTTCACGGCAGCCAGGACAGCCAGGACAAACTGCTTGTCGTTTTTTAAGGCGGAAGCTAAGGCGGAAGCATAATGCAGTGCGCGAATGTCCTGTGTCATGGCAGCCAGGACAACCTCCCTGTTGTTTTGGAAGGCGGACGCAAACTTCAGTGCTAAACCATTCTGTTTCACGGCAGCCAGGACGACCTTCTTGTCCTGCAAGGCGGCAAACTCCAATGCTAAACCATTCTGTTTCACGGCAGCCAGGACGACCCCCTTGTCCTGCAAGGCAGCAAACTTCAGTGCACCACCATGCTGTATCACGGCAGCCAGGACGACCCCCTTGTTGTTTTTTAAGGTGTCAGAAGCAAACTCCAATGCTAAACCATTCTGTTTCACGGCAGCCAGGACAACCTCCCTGTTTCTTTGTAAGGCTTGGGGAGCAAACTCCAGTGCCCAACCGTTCTGTTTCACGGCAGCCAGGACGACCCCCTTGTCCTGCAAGGCAGCAAAGTGCAGTGCACCACCATGCTGTGTCACGGCAGCCAGGACGACCTCCCTGTCGTTTGTGAAGGCGGAATAATGCAGTGCCAAACCATTCTGTGCCACGGCAGCCAGGACGACCTTCCTGTCGTTTTTTAAGGTGGTAAACTTCAGTGCTAAACCATTCTGTGCAATGGCAGCCAGGACGACCTCCTTGTCGTTTTTTAAGGTGTGGGAAGCATACTTCAGTGCTAAACCATTCTGTGCCACGGCAACCAGGACAAACTCCTTGTTGTCTTTTAAGGCGTTGGAAGAAAACTCCAGTGCTAAACCATTCTCCGCCACATTTGGCAAGTTCGACATTTCTTTAATGCACCCCTGTATATATAGGGTTATATACACAAAAATAAATGTCGCTGGAACTCATCCTTGGTTCAATGTACAGCGGCAAAAGTACGGAACTCATGCGCAGGGTAAATCGACTCACCTCGATCGGCATGCGCTGCCTGGTCGTCAACCACACCAACGACAAGCGACCCGGCGTGCAAAACCATGACGGGCAGCGGTTGGAAGCGATTAAAACGACGGAACTTCTTCTGGTGGGGACTGGGCAGTACAACGTCGTCGCCATCGACGAAGGTCAGTTCTTCAGCAATCTCCGCGTCGCAGTGACACTCATGGTGGAGCACGGCAAACACGTCATCGTCGCCGGACTCAACGGTGACTTTCAGAGGCAAAAGTTTGGAGAAATATTGGACCTCGTGCCCTACGCGGACGACGTCACGTTCAAAAGAGCACTCTGTGCCCGGTGCAGGCACCCCAGCAGGCAAGCATCGTTCACCAAACGGCTCGACGATGCTCGGGACGTGGTCTCCGTCGACTCCACGCACATCGCCGTCTGTCGGCAGTGCTGGGAGTGCTAGGTCTATGATAGTAGAGCCTCTTTAATAAGGTTTTTTTTTGATTGTTTGCCCAAATCTTGAGGAAGTGTTTCGAGGCTTGTGTACTTTGGGGGGGGGGCGAGTGCCATGGGCTTCACTTTTTTATCAAGTGAGATTATTTCTTTCACTTGCAAAAAAAGTGTAAATTTTGGGGCTTAAGTGCCTTATTTGGCGACATAAACCCTTGGGGGGTAGACCACCCAGGGAATTTTTACTTTTTGACCTGTTAACCCCCTTATTTGAACCTAATCTATATATAGAGTTAATTACTATTTTATCACTATATTTGTATTAATCCTATATATAGACCTAAAACCCTTAAGTGCCTTATATGGGTACTTTTTTATCAAGTGAGAGAAATAATCTCATAGCATAAAAAAGTTAATATTTGGGGGTGTGCTCATATAAGGGGTTTAAGGGTTTCAAGTCTATATATAGGAGAAATAGAAATATGGTGTTTTTTTGCTAATTAACCCTATGTATAGATTAGGTTCATATAAGGGGGTTACCGGGGTATTTTTACGTTTTTTTGAGATGTTTTTTCCGGGGCATGCTTTATCGCGTCAAAATAAGGGGTTTAAGGAGGGGTCCAGAGGTTGTGAGGGGTTTCAATGTTTTTTTGCAAGTGAGATTATTTCTTTCACTTGCAAAAAAAGTGTAAATTTTGGGGCTTAAGTGCCTTATTTGGCGACATAAACCCTTGGGGGGTAGACCACCCAGGGAATTTTTACTTTTTGACCTGTTAACCC
>Ga0209091_10002884_pt1 | contig 14141 bp, 18 predicted proteins | sample ArcticOcean_MG_C_6_FD_187438 | JGI IMG/M metagenome (GOLD analysis project Ga0209091, IMG submission 187438) | Marine microbial communities from western Arctic Ocean - ArcticOcean_MG_CB8_128 (SPAdes) (version 2) | ecosystem: Environmental > Aquatic > Marine > Oceanic | place: Arctic Ocean...
GAAAAAGTATTTCAGAAAATTGAATGTATAATAAAGTAAAAACATATAACAAAAACACTATAACTAAATATAAAAACAATGTTTATTATGTACTTTGCAATGCCTCTCTCTGAAATAATGAGACAGATTGACAACTCTGAGATTAATGACAGTTTGGAATTCCAACGCGATTTTGTCTGGACGAACAAGAAACAGCAAGATTTAATAACAACCTATCAAAACAAAAAAGGGTTTGGAATTGTTTCCTTTTGTCGGCACTCAGCCAGCGAAATTTGGGGAATTCTAGACGGTAAACAGCGGGCAACAACATTTATTCGATTCATAAATGGTGAATTTAAAGATCGTGACGGTAAAACATTCGCAGAATGGTCGGAAGGAGAAAAAATGCGACTTCTCCAGGTTCCAATCCAGATTTGTGGTTACACTTTGGATACTACTATTGAAGATCACTCTGATTTGGTTGAACAGTTTGTATTGTTGAACAATAGTGGTCAAAAACTTGTTGATGCTGAACTCATTTATGCGTGCGATGCACCTATACGCAAGAGAGCAGAGAGTTTCTTTCATTCACCTTTAGGTGCTGATGATATCGATGATGATGATGAACAACTTAGAGAGAAATGGTGTCAGGTTTTCCGCAATCCTAGACATTTTACTAAGAAATTAGATATAAAAGCTTTAAAACAAATTTGTGGAGAACACGCTCTTGATACAGGCGGCAAAAAATTTGACCTCATCGCACGTATCGAAGGGAATGAGGGGGCACTAATAGCGTTAAGAAATCATCGAAGCAGGCTTAATGATGGAATTATTCCGGTAACAGAACAAACGCGTAAAAACCAATATGCTATTACAGTCCCTATGATGGCATCTGCTTGTTTAAATGATTTTGAAGCTATTACTGGTTCTTTCAATAAGTTGAAGAAATTGGGTGCTTTTGGTGCTGAAATTTTATCAGATTCGCAAAGCATTGCACGAGTTCACACTTGCGTGGCTCATTGGCTGAGTTGGGTAGAATTGCAACGTAATATTGAAATGCCTGCTAAATATAAGATTAATCATCCCAAATATGGAATTCCAACTCTTGGAAAAGCATCTATTAGCTGGGCTATATGTTTGGGTTCATTGGCCACAGACAACGAAGATATTGTTCGTACACAATGTGTCCATCTCTTTGACGGTGGTAATTTCGCACCTTTACAGGTCTTTTACAGTAAGTTATCTACTGAATTGCGTTGGCAATTTGATGTAGTTCAACAAGCATCGCGTGGTTCGATGAAACAATGGATTACTAAGTCGGTGGAATTTATCCACCAACATTGCGAGCAATAAATAAATTAAATAAAATATAAAAATTAAAGTCTAACACACTTTTTTTATAAATATTTAAAAATACTTATAAAATTATCTTCTAGATTTTCTAGTTTTTTTACGGCGCCTACGTCGTTTTTTGTGAGACTTTTTATTTTTTCTGTGTCGTTTTTTATGAGATTTTTTTGACTTTTTACGTCTGTGGCGTTTCGTTCTTTTACCACCTTGAGGGACATCCGACCGCAACGGTGCGTTGTTATTATTTGATGCGTTGTTATTATTTGATGCGTTGTTATTTAATACGTCAAACTGTGGTCCTCCTCTATTTTGAATACCATTTCTCCTCCTATTTCTGTGCCTACTACTACATCTACCTCTAAAACACCTATAAACCAAATAACTGCCCGCTATGGTAAAAAAATAAAATGTTCCTTCTCCCATCATTGAACTTGCATCTTGAACTGTTCGAATCATTGTCACTGATTGGTCTTCAATACTTCTCCCCACATCTCTAACCACATCTTGAATAACTCTTTCTGAAAGTCTTTCAATATCTTCTCCAAAACGACGGAAACCTCGAACAGCATCTTCTCCTGCACGACCAAATTGTTCTCCATTCACTAAATTTCTAGCCGCAGCAAGTCGTCTAAAAGCTGATGCTTGTTCTCTGTCTAATCCCATATCTGTTATAAGTTTATCTATATAGTTTTGCCTTCTTTCATTAAATTGTGTTGTTATTTCATTTTTTGCTGTGGCGATAGCATTCTGTTTTGCTTGCTCCAATTGCAAAGTAATATCAGTTGCAATATCTTGCATAGCTTCTCTGGTATTAAAAAATACATCATATAATGTAACTGGTGGCAATTCCAATTCAGTCAGGTCAATTACAGCAACTTGATTTCCTCCTTCATCATGAACAACCAATGCGCTATCCATAGGTTGATTTTGACCACTACTTCTAAAAGCCAAAGGTTCATTTAAAATTATATTGATTTGATTATATCCAATATAAACAAGTAACCCATTATATGCTACAGTAGCAACGGCAATATATAAACCAGGATTTTCCGTAATGCTTCTCAAAATGCTTAATCTAGCTTCTCTTGGATTATATCTAACCATTTGATTTGGAGAATTACCTCCTCCACCAACTTGTCCGGAGCCTGTTTTTCTATAAGCTTCAATAAACGCAAAAACAAGTTTTTCAAATTTATCTAAAATAATTTTATCACTTCCTTTTAATGTAGCTCCTGATTTTTGTGCGATATCTTTAAAAGTTTTTGCTCTAAAACCTTTTAAAAATATCTTTGAAAACTCAGGAGCTACGGAAACCGGTATGGATTTCATCATAATGCCTAGAAAAGCCATAGAGTGTATACCTCTAGAATTCATATATATATATATATGAAATTAAAGAAATATATGCAAATGATATAAAAGAAAAGCTTTTACTTTATATACTATTATGGCTTCAGCAAAAAGAATAAAAAAAGAGTTGGAAGAATTAGAGAAGGACCCACCTTCAAATTGTAGCGCAGGGCCTAGTGGAGATGATATTTACAATTGGGATGCAACATTGATAGGTCCAATGGGCTCAGTATATGAAGGAGGAGTATTTCAACTAAGTATTATTTTTCCTGGCAATTATCCTTTTAAAGCACCAAAAATCAAGTTTGTTACTCGTATTTATCATCCAAATATTAATAGTGCGGGAGGAATTTGTTTGGATGTTCTTAAAGATCAGTGGAGTCCAGCTCTAACTATTTCTAAAATTTTATTGAGTATCTGTAGTTTATTAGACGATCCTAATCCAGATGACCCATTAGTGCCAGATATTGCTGTCCAATATACTAATAATAGAGTAATATATGATATGACTGCGAGAGAATGGACAGCAAAATATGCTTCACTTTAAGATTATTTAAATATAAATTTAAATAAACTATAATTTATTTTTTGGTTTTTTTAAGTATACTAAGACAGCATCCCGTGGCTACTTTTGCAGCCGCATTAAGGTCTAATTCTCCTTTTGATGCGGCAACAACCATTTCAATAGTGCTTCCCAGTATGCCTTCATCACACAGATCTAAAAGTAATTTCTCCTTTTCATCACTGATAGGAGCATCAACAATAATTTGGCGCACCACTTTTTCTACTAAAGCTTTTTGTGCTGCACCTTTAACTTTTGTAGATTCAACAATTTCCATTGCAATACACATAATACTAGTAATATTTACTGAATTAACTTCAATGTCAGATGTTTGTGATGCGAGTTGCTTAAGTACGATTTCGAAAATCTCTTGTTCAGTCATTTATGATATTATTCAAGATAATTTTTCCGCATTAATTACTTATTAAATATAAATCTAAATGGCTTAAAAACGAACACCCTTATTATAATGTGGAATCATACAGCACTTCAAAAAAATGTCATAATCTTTTTTTGATTCCTGCAAAAATAGAGTGAGAGTCGAATGAGTGCAACAATGAGGAGGTTGTTTTACGGTATAACCGTAAGTGAGGAAATAGGAGGACAACGGAGCTGATGGTGTCCTATAGCATAGGAGCGAAGGCGAAAACGTCTTATGGTGCGGAGCTCTATGCAAAAGGTTTGGAAACAGCAAAAAATTATTCAAAGAAAATAGTAAAGACAGCACGGTGGAGTGTAGGGTAGTAGGTGCTCAGAATCAGAAAGATATTTAATATCTAGTTAGGATTGTCTTTACGAGGGTTTAATGACAGAATTGTCCCTTAACAAAATGTTTAAAACCAAACCGTATCCACCACACCGGTGATAGCTCAGTTGGTAGAGCGGTCGACTGTAGATCGATTGGTCGGGTGTTCAAATCACCCTCGCCGGATCTAAAATGGAAGAGAAAATCTTCAATATTGTCGTGATAAAGCACCTTTGGTGTAGTGGTAACATTTCTCCCTTCCAAGGAGAAGCCCCGGTTTCGATTACCGGGAGGTGCATCATTGAATGGGGTTGTAGCTCAAATGGTAGAGCGATCGCTTTGCATGCGATAGGTAGCAGGATCGATGCCTGCCTACTCCATTTACAATTATTAATTCAAAAACTTACTTAGAAAATCTATTATATAAAAATATATATAATGGATACTCCAAAATACTTCAAACAAGTTGCTAACACAAGTGCATTGATGGGTCTAGGTGTTTTTATTGTAGTGGGAGGAGGAATATTATTTGATTCACGACAAAAAAAATATATTGATTGGAGAGATATTGCTATGTTGGGAATAGCAGGTTCTTGGGTAACAAGTTGGGCAATATTTCGCCAAAGATATTAAACGAATCCTTCTATCATAAATTATTATGATATTACGGTCAGGAAGAAAATTATCACAAAAATCACATAATATAAATTTTATAGTATGTGAAAAAGATCCTCAGAAACGAAAAAGAATTCCAAGATTTGGTTCATATTTTAAAAAATTAGTTAAAAATAAAAATCAAAAAATCTTAGCGACGGCTGCGAGTGCGGCGTTTTTTGCGTGACTTGCGACGCTTCTTATGTGATTTGCGTTTCTTATGTGATTTGCGTTTCTTGTGTGATTTGCGCTTTCTACGAGTTTTACGTCTTCTACGTCTTTTACCACCTACCCAACCAAAAACATCTTTTACCTGTGGTACCATACCAGAGAAAGCAGCAGCAGCTCCATCAAACATACCTTTTTTCTTTTCTTGAACTGGTAAATTAGTACCAGTAGAATCATTTACATTACTTCCAGAATTATTAGATTTCACCTCAGCTATCTCTTCTTGAGTATTGGTAATCTGATTTTGTGTGTTTAGTTGTGCCTGAGAAGGTCCTGCAACAAAAGACGCTCCTCCTTTTTTCCGGCGCCGTCTACGTCTTCTACCGCCAGCTTGATTGTTATTGTTATTGTTATTGTTATTGTTATTATTCATTATAAAATATGCTTAGATTTTTTTTTACGCAATGGCTAAAGTTTTACTTTTCTATCAGAATATATGTTGTTAATGAAAAACATATATATATTCAGAGAATCAAGATTGCCAAAAGATGGATGGATTCAGTCCTGTTTTCATTGTTATGAATTTACTAGTAGAGAGATTTTATATAAAAGAGAACAGTTAGATAAAACAATATATCAATTTAATGTGATATTATGTCCTAGATGTCGTCGATGCTTTAGAGAAAATCCATCAAAAAATATAGAGTTTTCTAAAAAGTGTGATAATTATATTGCTAGACATTACTCATTGTCCAGTTGACCCGAACCCGCCAGACCCTCGTGTTGTATCATCCATTGAATCTACTAGTTTTACACTAAAGGGTGATAGGTCTGGCATACAAATTTGCAAGAGTCTACTTCCAACGTTTTCTGTTTGATACCACGTGCTTTTATCAAACGTATGTCCGACTCTTGAGATATTGTCAAAAGCTCCCATTAAATTACCACGATAACCGCTATCAATAATTCCTGTATTATTTGCTAATCTCAAAATGGTCTTTGAAATAGATGAACGTGGATATATATAAAATGGACTAGGATATCGAGTGCATTTTTCACCATCACAAACAATTTTGTAAGCAGCACATTGAATTGAGAAATCTATAATACACATCTGACCAGGACCTATTATATTATTCCAATTAGGTGTGTAAATATCAAATCCAGAATCCTTATGAGGATTATTTTTGTATTCTTCTGTGTGCATTTTAGCTATAGCTTGCTCATACTTATGAACAAGACTGTCATCATCGATAATTTTTAGTTCAAGGATATAGGAAGTCATTATTTGATTTAATTATAAAGTTTATTTTTAAATCAATTTAACATACTCTTCTTTGATTATCGTGCATCATAGGAGACTCATATGGCTCACTACAAGGCTTTGGGTTTGGGTAGCTGGAACTAATTATTCCACTAGCCTTACAAACACGTCTCGCCTTAACACGCGCAATTTGGTCACCAGCTGTAACTCCTAATACCTTTTTAGCAGTATTACAAGGAATATTATACATTCTAGTATATGATGTTTTTCCTAGTGTAACAGAGCAAGTATTTCGCTTAGGTTCTTTAACTTTGTTGTCATATTTACAGCCTTCTGGAAGTGACCCAATAGGCTCTGTGCACTGAATAACAGCAGATTTCTTGTTATCAATATGAGAACTTGAATCAAAACTAGGTCCACGTTTCCACGTTGATTTAGCTTCTCCTGCCGTAACCCTTGCTCTTAATCCTGTGCCTTTACCTTTTGAAACAGAAGTTGTTGCCCTAGTAAGATAATTTCTATATGAAACCTGTTTTGCAACAGCAGATTTATTACAAGATGCGCAATTGGATTGTCTTTCATTAGCGGCGGCGAGAGTATTACACTGACCACAAGAAGCAGCTAAGCCAGTAGTTTTTCCATTATTAAATTTTCTGCCAGTAACACTGCCGCGATTACTCATATTTAACATAAATCCACGATATGCTAATCCTTTGGGTTGCCCTATATAATTATAATCAGTTCTATTAGCAGTAGCACGGCTTTTAAACTTAGTCTTTTTTCTTAATACAGCAATTGACATCTATAATTAAATAAGAGAAATTAAATATATAGTAAATATCTATTTTTAGGATTATATGCCAAACATCTTAATATCATCCAATATATTTTGGTATTTAATAAAGGGGCTAAATCTGTTTTATATTCATCCATCGTTCTAGTTTTTGCATTTTTACTTAGCAAATAAAGAGCAATTTTTCCTATACTATAGTAACTAGATTTAGTAGGATAAGTAATTTTGGCGGGCAAACTATCAATATTTTCAATCTCTGGTGCAAAGAATTGATTTTTGGGAAGAGGAGTTATAATCTCAAAAAAGTGATTCTTAACTTTCATTATTTTATCAAATCCAATAAATAAACAAAAAACAGTATAATCTTTGCTACCAATCTCTCCACCCATTTCTATAAAAACAAAATCATCTAAGTCAAAATCAATAATAGCAACCTGATTCTTTTCTAAAGTATCGATTAGATGCAAAGCCGTAAACATAACTGCTTTAATAGTTAACGCATTAATTTCTTTTTGTTTTGCTACGTATTTTAAAGATTGAATATTCGTAGCGTTAAATGTGAATGAATTGTTGGTTTGTTCAATATTATTAGGCAAATTTTCATTATTATTCCAATTTCCAATATTATTTTCAAGATATTCTAAGATAATTTTTTGAACCTTTTTATCTGCATTTTTTACCGACAATTTGTATGCGGAATCATTGTTAGTTGTCAATTCTATATATCTGTTTTGTATTTTCATATACAGATTTAAGAGAAAATCTTATGATAATTTTTACTATATTAATAGAGATTCGGATTGTATCTCAAAAACAAAAATTATTGTGTACAGAAAATTGAAATACTTTTTATTTTTTAAAAGTAAAGTATCTTACTCTAAAGTTACTAGTTCATATTACAAACTCAAATTCAAAACCTTTACAAATCAACATGTCTGCTATCACATCTACAAGTTCTTCTGTTAATACTTACAATGCTGCCGAAGCTCAGGCGTTTCGCACTGCCCTTAAGACCCGCTCTGCTGACGAGTGGTGTAACGAGGGTGTCAGCCTCTGCATCCCGCGGGTGTTCAACAATATCAGCTACAAGCGCATCTTTACCGTCTTCAAGAACCTCCAATGGGGTTATCTCGAGCGTGTGGATACCATTCGAGTCCAGCCAAAGGATGCAAAGAAAAAGCCTTACAAGCGGGCTTACATCCACTTTACACCAGGACGCTTCAACAAGCGTAATCCTGAGGCGATGGCCGCTCTTGAGCATATGATCGCAGGAAACAACGTTCAGCTCGAGTATGAGGAAGGCAAGCAGTGGTATTGGCTTGTCAGCCTTAGCCACGCCCGCAAGCCAGATGAGGCTCCTAAGCCCCCTAAGCCTGCAAATATCACTCTCGCAGCTCCTCGCACTCAGCGTCGCAAGGTCATTGACCTGGATACCGAAACTGAGGTGGCAGAGACGCCTCTCAACGACCCGATTATTGCCCGAGCAATGGCGGGTAACTCGCCCTCAAGCGCTGAGACAAAGACGCCACACGAGGATGGTGAGGTGGTTGAAGGCAATTAGACGCTTACCGCACCTTGTCCTGAATAAGACGTTAAACTGCTCATAAAGTCACATACAGTAATATTAAATTACTAAAACAGAGAGGCCGGTGGAAGCCAGATTCTACCGTGAACAAACACGTAAAATGGTGACCTATTTATGCAATTTCAAATTATGAAATGAAGTGTTATAAATAAAAATAAAAAAATAAAACCCTGTGAGAAGATACACAGTCGAAAAAAAACTTTTTTTCTCTCTTTAATATGCCATAGCCGGTTGCGACAAAGAAGAAATTATAGTTACTGCTGATGACATTGTTATAACAGCATAATTCCCAATAAGCATAATCCCCAATGAGCATAATCCCAATGTACAGAGAATTGAAGTTTTTTTAATACTTTAAAATAGGTATAAATAACAAACTATGTCTCCTGATCCAAAAATGTGCATTCATATTAAAAAGCATTATGGAAGAGATTATTATCGAAGAAACAAAGAAGAAAGATTTTGTGTTCAGAAGTGCCCGCACTGCAATTATGAAACAACTGGTGCGAAAAGTGCCTTACAAGCGCATATATATGCCAAACATACGCCAGAAAATAAACGCCCTTTTCAATGTCCTGAACAGGGTTGTTGTAGAGGATTTGCTCAAAAAGGAGGTTTAGAAAAGCATCTTGAAAAGGTGCACGGTAAAAAGATTTCTTTAAAGGTGGACCGCGAAATTTGCTTATACATTATTCGCTCTGGTGAATATATTCCTGGCTCAACAAAAACCCGACAACGATGTGATTATTATCAAAAATATCCAGTGATAAAAGCAGAAAATTTACCAATAACCCTTGAAAACAACCAAACAATAACTTCTAAGCATTTAAAATACGATGCTAGGGAAAACTATATATCATTATCAACTTATACGCGTGATGAAATACCCAGTCTACAACGAGAACTATCACAATAATTTGTCAATTAATGTGATAAAAATGAATAAATTTTTTATTTAGATAGTAAAATGAGTGATTATTTCAAAAATCAGATTATTACCTATATGGGAAATAAACGTAAATTTATACCATACATCAATGAATTAGTGAATTTTGTAGAAGCTGAGATTGGTGAAAAGTTAACTATAGCAGAAGGTTTTTCAGGTTCCGGAATTGTAGCAAGATTATTTAAAACTCGAGCAGAAACATTATATGTAAATGACATTTCAGGTTATTCCGAAACACTAAATAAATGTTATCTAGATACACCAAATGAAACACAAAAAGCAATGATAAATAAATACGTAAATGCCGCAAATGATTTTGCAGAAAATCCTCCATCAAACATAGATAAATGGGTATGTAAACACTGGGCACCAAAAAATCCAAATCCAGAAATAAATGACAGAGTTTATTTTACTCACGAAAATGGTAAAAGAATAGATGCATATAGAACATTTATAAAACAATGCCCAGAGAGATTACGTCATTATTTACTAGCTCCATTATTGACAGAAGTATCAAAACATAATAATACCAATGGACAATTTTCCGCCTTTTACAAAGGGGAAGATGGTGTAGGAAAATATGGCGGAAAAAAAGAAATAGATGTTGCTAGAATTACAAAAAAAATAACTATCCCATATCCATTATTTTCAGAAGAACCCTGCGAAGTTTTTGTTTCAAAATTAGATGTTAGAGATTGGATTAGAGAGATTCCAGAAGTTGATTTAGTATATTATGACCCTCCGTATAACAAACATCCTTATTCTATTTATTACTTTTTATTAGATATAATCAATGATTGGGATTTAACAATTGATATTCCTGATACATATCGTGGTCAGCCAAAAACCTGGTATAAATCGCCATATAACAGTTTCAAAAATGCTAAGGAAGAATTTGAATTTTTAATTAAAAATACAAAATCTAAATTCATTATGGTTTCATATAACAATGGAGGAATTATTCCCTTAGATGTTTTAAATACTATTCTCTCTAAATATGGTAAGGTAACTAAATTTCCAATCGACCATAAAACTTATAATAGAATGAAAGGTATAGCTAGTAAGAAAAGGAAAAAAGAAGATGTTAAAGTTAAAGAGTTTATTTGGTTAGTCGATTGTCGTTAACAATTCATTTCAGCAGTTTGTGGTCCTGATTCGGCTTCAGTAATAGCTAATCTGCATTCTTCATCGATAGGAAGACTTAACATACCAACAAAAATCATAGGCATATCTGTAACTTTATCAGAACCTAAAAGAAGAACAGGATTACCAGACACATCTTTCATCTCTCTAAATTCACAATTTTGAATGGGTATTGCATCTCCCACAGATTCTTTTATAAAATAAGATTTCGAGGGGTCTTCTTCATTAAATTTAAAAGTAATATCACTCCATAATATAGATTGGAAAAGATAAGATTCTTTTATATCAGGGAACTTTACCTGATAAATAGGTCCATTTTCACTGGGAACAATAGAACGTTCAACATCACTCATTTATGTATAGTTTTTATTTATTTTTTTTAAATAAAAACTTGCTTAGTTTGTTAAATAATCTGAAATAGTGGGAAGGCCTGTAACAGGTGCAATTGCAAAACTACCAATCGGTGCAGTTATTGACACACCAAAACAATCTTCTACCGTTGTAAGATTTCCTTGAGTTCCTGTTCCACTTGATGTTCCACCAGCCGTGTATTTAATGCCAATATTATTAGTTCCTACAGTCAGGGTAGCTAGGTCATTTCTAAAAAATGTTGCAGAAGCAAGATCTGTAGCAAGATCTGCAGGTATTTGTGGTACAATTCCAATGGCTGGAACGGGAACACCACCATTACCATTGTCTCTATCTTTTGCTGATGTATTAAGTATTTGTGTTATATTAATTAGTATAGCATAACCACCTAATTTACTTTCATTTGTTACAATGACAGCATTGGAACCAGCACCACCCCCAGTTCCGAAAATATTCGAAATTCGTGGAAATGAACCGCCGCCATTAACTTCTACCCAGGCACAGTTTGGACTTCCGGCCGGGCCTCCACCAGACCATGCCCCATAATTTGCAGTTGGCAAAGTCCCACCTCCCGAGATTGTTTGATCTCCTAAATTAATATTAAACGCTTTGCCTTCTGGACCCCATTGTTGACTATCAGGAATCACTAAAAAGTCATTATTATCTAGTTCAGCTATAGTTGTCCCATTTGCTGTATTGGCATTAGCATTATTCACGTGTACTAATTTAATTTTAGCAGGCGCTAACGGTACGATATGATTAGTCCAGCCTAGTTTTCTATTATAAACAATAGCATAATATGCTTGTGTTTGAGTTGTATCAATTAGGTTTGTTAGGCCATTATCGGGTTCAAAAGTCTTTTGTGTGGAAATCGGTTGAATTAAATTAGCGTTAAGGATACTATTACCTGAAATAAAAAGTCTTTTAATTATTTTAATTGGTTCACAAACTGAAGATGTCATTGTTTCATTAATGCGTTGATAGTAAAGTCTAATGGCCCAACCGGGTTTACCTACTTTAGGTGCTAAACCAGCCATCATCATATTTGCTGGTTTATGAATAATTTTTCCAACAATTCTTGAACGTCCATATCCGGATCTACCTGACATATATATTATATAACGATTATATATTTTCTAAATTACCAAGCATCACTATCTATTAATGTAAGAATTGGCAAATTTGTTGGATTAACAATATCTCCAACACTAATTTTAAATGGAGCTATGGGGGCAGCAAATCCACAATTATCTGTATTTGTTAAAGTTGTCTTTTCATTAGGAGTATAACCAATACCGATATTGTTTCTATTTGGAGGAGTATTACTATTAAACCAGGTTATGTTAGCAATTCCTTGTCTATAACCATTTTTTATAATGGTATTGATAGCGCTTACGCCATTCCAGTTAGCTGAGACAGGAGGGGTAATCACATCTTTAGATGCGAGTAGTAATCGTGTTATATTAAATACAAATGCATATCCACCAAAATGAATCGAATTTGTAATTAGATAACTCATAGTTCCATTATTTGTGAACATATTTCCAGCAGCTGTAGAAATTCCTACTGTCAAACCTCCTGTTCCAATATTATAATTTACAGAATTTCCTCGCCATGAACCTGGTAAACCGCCGAGTCCAACAGGTATTTGTCCCGGACCATATGGTGTTGTAGTAGAACCATCTAGAGAAATTTGCCATCCACTTGTGGATTTTCCTATATCTGTATTATTTGGAGCAAGAGCAGTTGTATTACCAAAATCAAGAAGCTTAAAATCGGTAGAAGGAATAGTCTTAGTATGCAAGAGAGCAGAGCCAGGAATACCATTATTCCAGGTTACATTTGTAGGAGTATTAAATCTTAATAATGTCCCAGCTGGTGGATCAACAGCGATTACGCTATTAGGTAATCTATTAAATACAATTACATAATATGCATTACGATCAACAGGTTCTGCTGTGTATGTTGGTGGTGGGTTTGTTATTAATACTGATGTTGCATTTAGAGAAGCGGTTCCTGGTGTAGCAAACCAACTTCCTGAAACCAAATCTCCAGGAAAGATACCTCTTTTAAGGATTTGAATTGGTTCTGGATCACAAAAATCACAACATCCATCAACACGTTGATAATATAATCGAATACTCGCACCACTTTTTCCTACACGAGGCGCTAAACCAGCTTGCATAGGTGTTTGATTTTTTTCAATAGTAGCACCAATTCGTGCATTTAAAACTCTTCTCGGAACATAACCAGACATATATAATAAAAAAACATTTTATAATCTATCAATAACGCTTAAAGTTTTGAAAAACTCTTATAGCATTTCCAAAAATTAGGAAAACTATGGAATATCTTTATTTCTTGTTTATTATTTATAGCATTTCTAAACTGTTGTGTTTGTAAATTACGATTCCAATAGTTAAATTTTATAAATACCTTATTATTTTCATTTCCTTGAACAATATTTATATTTCGAATAATACCAAAATTGTAGGTATCAAAAACCTTTTTTATGTCTTGTTGTGTAATGGACTTACAGATTCTAGGTATGCATATGGTAGGATGTTTCATTTTAATAATAATTTCATGATAATTAGATAATTCAATTTTCATGAAAACTGATAATAAGCGATATATAAGATGCATTCTCCTTTAACTAACTATGACTACAGGTTGGGTTATTTTTTTACTACGCAGACACGCAGTTTAAAATAGGAATAAAAAATTATTGCTGGTAGGAGAATTGGATACTGTAACAACTATATCCAAATAAATATATATAATATTCTTTAAGTAAATTTAATATATACGAAGTGATTTAAAGTCTATCGTGTAAAATATATATATATGAGCAATAGATTTGATATTTTAGCACCTACTAAAGATTCTTTACAATCTGAACAAGATAATACAGAAACGCAAGATAAAATTCCCGAACAAACAACAGAAAAAAAAGAAAATATATTTAAATCAAAATCAAAAAATACACGGTTTAATTTTTCACTAGAAAATAGTGAGAAATCTCAAGATTATGACAGAGGTGACAGAGGCGACAGAGGTGACAGAGGTGAAAGAGGTTACGGAGATGACAGGGGCGATAGGGGCGGTAGAGACGACAGAGGCGACAGAGGTGACAGGGGCGACAGAGGCGGTAGAGGTGACAGAGGCGACAGAGGAGACAGAGGCGGTAGAGGTGACAGGGGTGATAGAGACGACAGACATTCATTTGGACG
>Ga0209091_10002888_pt1 | contig 14127 bp, 21 predicted proteins | sample ArcticOcean_MG_C_6_FD_187438 | JGI IMG/M metagenome (GOLD analysis project Ga0209091, IMG submission 187438) | Marine microbial communities from western Arctic Ocean - ArcticOcean_MG_CB8_128 (SPAdes) (version 2) | ecosystem: Environmental > Aquatic > Marine > Oceanic | place: Arctic Ocean...
GCACTTTGGTCGCACGTAGTGGTATGGGAAATCTCTTCAGCACTCCAGCAGGATTACGATCCTACCGAATCCGTTCGAACAGGTTTAGCTCGGTGTCGGATGGTTGGATCATCCACGATTTCAATCGTCAAAATCTCTGGACATACTATTCATACCTACCACATCGGAGACTCTCCTTGGTTTTTGATTCGCAAAGGACGTATCGTTGCCAGATCCCAAGAAGTTCTTCGGCCAGGATCAACAACCCCGCGCCAACTAGGGCGCAACGCTGATGGTAATCTACACGGACCCGACATCCCATCGGATGGCTTGTCTGAAGTTCATGAAATCCAATTAGGCGATCTAATCGTCATGACTTCTGATGGCATTTTTGACTTGATCGATATAACGACCCTGGTGGAAACTTTAGACTCAGATTATGAACCCGCAGTGGGCATGACTGTTTTGGAAACAATTCTTAGCACCATTCGAGAAAGTAACTCCTATGATGACATAACCGTGCTATCAGCACGTGTTATTGCGTGATCAGAAGTCCGGCATTGAGAGGAAGTCTTCGATAGACGGATCGCGAATCATACCAGCGGTGTAGAGTTTTCCGAGGGCTTCTTCTTCAGACATTGCTCCATTCTCAACCATAGTGGTCAGACTGAGTTGCGGATGGCAAATGTCGCGGAAGTCGCAGTAATTGCACTCAAAATCTCCACTACAACTGATTTCATTCTTTTCCCATGCTTTGATTTGGGCAGTCACGTTTCCAGATCCGGTGTATGCAACACCCGTTTCCTTCTTCCTCTGAATTGTCTCAGGACTCCATCGCAATTCAAAGTCGCGATCGGGGATCATGTCGTGATTGTCATTGTCTTTCCAATGCTGAACAGCCTTCTTGACATCTGCGAATGATTGCAAAATGCCGTTGATGTTGAAGCCTGTTGGTTTGGAGAGGGTTAGATTATCATCATCGTGCTTCCCCATGAGGTATCGCTGACTCGGGACACTCTCATTTCCATACTTGTCGTGGACTACAATGTCTCCTGTGTCTGACAATGCAACGCGGAATGTGCTGAAAATCATTGGTTTGAGTCCTGCATAGCAGATCTGGCCTTCTTTGACTGTGACGTTGAACTCCTTTTCAATGACCTCTTTCATCTGCAAATAGCAGGCTACTTGCATAGTGTAGGCCAGCTTAGGTCGGCCATTCGGATAAAGACGCATTTCCCAGTTCGGGTAGCGCACCATACTTGGCTTAGTAGCCTCAATGGACATACCTCGAGCAGTCTTAAACTCCATAATGGTAGCCAATTCGTCGCTGATCTCCAGGATCTCTCCGCCATCGACAGCATCGTGAGGATTAGCTTGGGTAAAGTTTCGGAATAGTCCGTCCATCTCTCCACTGATAATCACTTCAGATCCATCAGGGGCGGTTGTTGGTCCACGGAATCGGTATCCTTGCGTAATCAAGACACCGGCTTTTTCCCAAAGGTCACAGAAGTAGTCTTCCATAGCATTGCCTGTTGCGAAAATCAATTGGGTGTTGTCAGTCTTTTCTCCACCCTGTTCGCCAGTCAATCGGTAGTAAATTGCTCTGCGGCATTTGCCGACGCGCTTAGGATCGCCAAACTCGTCAATAATCTCACAGGATGCTTCCGTCGGGCGGAAGTGCCCTGATGATATGTATCCGTCTCTTTGGTGGCGATATTGCCACAGTGCTGCCCGCATAGGGTCGTCTATTGATTCGATGTCGGTCAAATTACTCACTCTCGGTTGGTGGTTGGTATCCCTGGTATATCAAGACACCGACTCAAACTTGACATTCGCAACCAGTGCCGCAAGGGCACGCAGGTTTGTCCTCGGATATATTTGCATTTTGCAATTCTTCAATGTCTGTGGCATCGGCCAGGAATCCGATATTCAAACCGACTTGTGGACGTGAATTAGTGGCATCATCTGGATCTTCGATTGGGTATTGATCCAAGACTTCGTTGAGATCCGAGTCAAATGCCAACATATTCTCCTCAAGTTCTTCTGATTCACAGAGTTGGTATCCATCAAATACGGCAAAGGTTCCCTTTCCCTCAACCTCAATCACTTCAAATTGAGAGTCATCAAACACCTTTTCAAACAAATCGCAGCATTGGTCATGGAGAATGTGGCTGGGGTTTCGGAATCGTGTATCTTCACAGGTCATCCTCACGGTGTATCCACCGATCTTAAGTCCTGATTCAATCGTTTTAGCTATCGCGGCTTTTAGGTCAAGTGTTTCTGTCATTGCATCCAGGTCTCCAAATCAAATGTTTCCCAGCCCTTAACGATGTCCAACATCACCTTGAGATTCGGGATCAATTCCTCGGTGGGAACTTCTTGAGCCTTCTCAATAATTTCAGGATCTCCTCCCGGTATTCGGTATCGCGTCACTTGGAAATAGCATTTGTTCTCAATCAAAGAAGCCAATACAGCTCTGGCCTTGGTAGCGCCCGCCTCATCGATCAGAGGGATAGACACCTTCTCCTCCCCGGTTGGCACTAATTGTCCATAGTGTTGAGCCACTAATGACAAGTAAGCCTTCGGATCTTTGTTGACCAGATACTGGGCTTGCCCAGGTGCGATTAGGTTTAATGCCTCCATTGTTCTGGCGAAATCTCCCACAGTCCCTACTGATAGCCTAAGTGGCTTATCGCCATCAGGAGCCATGATATTGAACATGATGAAATAAAGATCATCTTTGTCAGAAGGATCGTCCATTAGAACGTTTGACTTGACAACTACTCGAGCCTGGTCATCAAGACCTAATTTGACACTACCGATGGATTTCATTCGGAATCCCCCGAGCGATAAAGAAAGCCTTGTTTCGTGATGTCGAATGCCTGACCTGTGTTTTCACAGACACGGTGTCTCCAACGTAGCATCCAGAGAGTAGATTTGCCGGCGGCTTCGGAACGAGTGATAGGATCTGTGTTTTGAATAAGGCCGTTTTCGACAGATAATTCCAGCGAATCTGCCATCTCGGTGAGAGCTATTAGATCTGCCATATCAAATACCACCCTGTTGGACCTACTTAACTGTGCTCCAAATCGGTTCTCACATTGAACGACCGGCTCTTTTGAAATCATCGCGATCGGCTAAACCCAAAGTAATTTTAGAATCGCTGGTTGAATCCATGACTGAAACCTTGACCAGTTTCTTATTATCCATCCAATCCTCAATTACCAGATATTTTGACTCCCCCAGTGGGATTTTTACCTGCATAATTACTAATGGGCGTATGACCTACCTGAACCTTCACTCTACCATTAGGTTCCAATGTTGGATATTATAGTCGTCAGAAAAGCTATCGTAGTGCGCCAAATCCATCAATGGTAGATCGTGAGATTCCATAGCCCAACCCCACATTTTGAGGAATGAGGACACCACTGTGCCCAACCCTGTCATGTAAATAACGATCCGATCCACGTCAGTTCCAATGACATTGTCATGCAACCAATCTCGAATCCTTCGCTCAATGGCGGTGTAGTCATGAACATCCTCTACGGAGTCAAAAATATAGGAATCAACTGGAAGCGGATGCCGCCCATCTATCAAACCAAATCTCAATACTGAGGGTTGCACATCACATGGTGTGGCCAGGTCCTTGATAAAGCTGTTTATGGGTTCCCGCATCAAACGTAACGGTCAAACAGGGTTTGAGCCAGGGCGACCATGAGTTCGGCCACATCTGCATCGGGCTTGCCGCTGAGATCGTGCATGTTTGGAAGCAGACGTCCTGCGTTGTTCAAACACATACCCATAGTGATTTGTTCTTCTCGAGATAGTGCACGGCCAGATTGATCCGTTCGACCAGTAGGTCCTAAAAGAATCTGAACTCCTCCAGGGGATGCAATGGTGACTTTGGCTTTGGTAGCGTCATCAACGACTCCAAACTCCACAGCCGACTCGCGGTTAGGGATAAATTGGCCTTGATTGCGAGATCCTGCACTTAATTCCAAGTGTCCGATTGGACCAGAAGCACCTTCGACATAAACACGGTGGTAGCTTTTGCCATCCTTGCTCTTATTCCATTCATTGGCTTTGTAGCCGTCTTCTACGTTGATACTCATTTTGTTGCTCATATTGGTTCGCTCCAATTTACCCTATTGGTTTCACCTATATGAACTACTCTAATGGTTGTCTTCAGGTAGCTGGAGTGTCTATGAATAGGCATGTCCAAACCATTCAAGCTCATCAATCGAGGACTTGACGATGGATCTGCAAAGATGATTACCGAGGGTCTTATGGTGTCATGCACTGGCAAAATGAGTCCCCAGGATGATCCAGCACGTCCCTTCACCGATTCCTTTTGGAGACTATATCCCAATACCGCCGCAGGTTTTTCTGAGGGGATTGAATACATTTTCGGCGACCGAAATGATCCAGATGGAGGGTTCGACATCAAAGGGCAAGGGGTTGCTGCAAGTTGCCTAAATCCAAATGCGTTCCCTGATGATTTAATTGGCATCCTTTCTGGGTGTAATGTGGGCAGCCATATCTATTTCTCTTGGGATGATCCTCGTCAACCCAATGCCACCCCAGTATTGCAATCACTACAAGAGGGGTTAGGAGCCAGTGGATTAGGATCCCAACTAGATGAACTTAAGATAATGCTTGGCCGATCCGCTCCCGAACGTAAAATCCACCACCTAATCTGGACAATTGAAATCTATGGTGAAGAAACACACATGGTTAGATTTGAGTTCAAGGTAGGATCTGGCGGAGTTCCTTATGACTGAATGATTTCACTCAAGCCTGACCTCACGCCACTCCACTCGACCTGCTTTGATTAGATCACGAATCCGACGTTGCTTAGTGCTGAGACCAGATCCTGCAGACTTAATCTCTGCAAAAACAATAGTCCCCTCTGTCATGTTGGTTTCCTTATCCCTGTGCCAATCAAACACCAAATAATCGATAGGATTACCCATAAATGTCCAATCCTCTGGCCTCCAATGCTCTTCAATCTGAGGGTGATCTACGAATGGTGCCCATTTTTCCAATAATTGACCTTTTGAAACGTGTGCTGAATTAGCACGACCCTTCTGATTCTTGGCTTCAGTATTGGATTGCTCTAAATCAGTTTGCAAGGCGGCTACCTGCCTGGCCAAAGTCGCCTCAGATCCCTCCAATAATGCAATTTTGGCAGCGGCCCCTTCACGATCCTCACCTCGCTTAGATCGTAGTTCCTCCAGTAGTGAAAATGCGGCGGTTTCGGCCACCTCTGCAGCCATCAAACGACCTGACAATCCGGAAGTTTCCAATTGGAGAAATGAAATGCTTTCACGATAATCGGATATTTCGGACATCAATGTCCGGAATCTCATTAACGCCAACCATCCGAAAAATAATCCAATTATGAGCACTAATGCCAAGACTATCCAGGCTTGAATTGCAGTTGCCATACTTGGTCTACCTGAGACCACCCATTTCAAGGATACACTCAAAGATCAGGAGGAGAGAAATAGCGATTCAACAAGCATCCACTTCCTTTTAGAATCCCTTGCAACGTCTGATCGTCCGCAATAGCAACCCTAATAGCTAAATCTGCATTGACCGCATTAGTTTTGGAACGGAATGCCTTCATCAGATCCATTTGCACATAAATAGAGGAAAGCATAGTCCAAGCCTGTTGTCGAGTTCGCATGACGGGAACGCTTTGTAGAATGCTGGTAAAACGATCGTAGTATTTTGATTTACGAACCTTTCGAGCCGTCTTCTCCTCAATCTCCATACCGGATCGGGGATCCATTAACCATTCAGCATCCATATTTAATCACCTTTCCGACGAGTCATCCAGTAGATGCCCATAACAATTGCAGCAGTAGCCCATACCATTTCGGATTGCAAAATATCTCCAAGTGTCATATTGAAAATACCTGTTGAACCGCCCTCTGCGCGGAAACTAGCTGGTTTCAAACCCGCCAAGTGGCCAATTGATGAATGAGGTGCTGCATAGATGACTGTTGATCCTTCTGCGGCGTTAATTACTGGACTTGATCCATTGCTATTGCCGTCGCCCAACCCCGCCACCTTAACACCCACGTTAGGTCCGGCCAGACGACCTTTTGAAAACACATGAGTTTGCTTATGATTCACTTTTCACCACCACCAGGGATTTTGAATAGAGCGATCGCGAGACCTGCTAATCCCAACATAATCACGCCACCAATTAGATCGGTTGCGCTAAACACTGTTCGAACTGCTTCTGCCTTGAGTGTCTTAATGATATCCTCGTCTTTGGATTCTGGAACATTCTCTGGCATTTTGTTGACTACGGTCACCTTGACGGGCTTAGATTCGTCAACCGGTTTCTGAGGTTTCTGAGCCACATGGTGATTATTCTCCCAGGACTGCTTGTAGATCCTGGTCGCCTTATGGTTCATACTCCCACCTAATCCTCACGACTACTTGAGGTCATCCTCAATCAAACTGTCTCAGAGGATACTGTGGTCACCGCTCGTTGCCCATCTATGACCTTATCCAAGGGAGATCTACTAATGAATAGGAAATAACTACCATTTTCGACATAAGCGTTATCGAGGGATTCAACATTGAGTGATAATTTGATGGCGCCACCATCATTATGTGATTTGCGGGCATAACCTACCAACTGAACTTTGCCTTCGCCGAGGTTGGAAGTGCCTTCGTATAAACTAATTTTACGCCAATTGATTACATTCTTGAGGATCTCCATTTGGAACTTTTTCAGAAGCAGCCTATGGTCAAAATCCGAACTAGAGTCGTCAATGTTCGCCAAGTCGCTGAATTGATCTGTTACGGTGGCATTGAGATAATCAGTTATGCTGAATCTCAATGAGAAATAATTTTGGCCATCTGAGGTGATGTATCGATCAGTAGATTTCTCCAATGCTCTACTATCAATCACTAAAATGGCTTTATTGTTAGTTGTTCGCAAACGTCCTACAAAATTACCACCCGAGTGGATGTTAGCATAGGACATAATTGTAATTGGTTGGAACAACTACTTGATAATGAACCCCAGAAGCCGGGTGAGGGTGTGGTCACGACGAAGAGGTGAACGCCGTGGACAGGTTTCAAGAAGAAGCGAGTTGACCACTTTGCCCGGACGTCACAGGGTTCAGCCTGCTCGTTTCCGGATTGCCCGACCCTCGGGCTCTTGGTGCCGGTTGGGGGTGTTGTCGACTTGATCTATCGCAAGGGGTAATCGCGATAGGAGTCCAGGTTCGCATCATCAATTCCAGACACTCTCCTGCTCCGATGCACCGTTCGGGGACAAATTAACGTTATGCAAACACCTATTTGAATCAAGTGGCTGTTCACCGAAGTAGGATTTCGGGCACAGTAGGATTCTCTGGATCAATTTCTAATGCCTCACAGATCTCTCGGTATCTGTTTCGAATAGTGACCTCGGTGACGCCTGCAGCTTGAGAAACTTCTCTTTGAGTGCGCTTTGATTCACCCATTCGCGAAGACAGATACACAGCAGCGGCTGCGATCCCGGTTGGTCCGCGTCCTGCCATCATGCTGGTATCGGAAACCTGACGTAGAATCAAAAGAGCGCGTCCTTCCACATTAGCAGGCAATCCCAGATCCCCACAGAAGCGAGGAATATATCCCTCGGGCTGTGCCGGAGAGACATCCAGCCCAAGTTCTCGTCGAATGGCACGGAAGGTTCGCCCGATCTCCTTGCGTCCGGTGCGAGAGTGTAATCCAACCTCGTCAAGTGTGCGCGGGTTGCCACGCATTCGGCAAGCCGCATAGAGAGATGCCGCTACTACGCCCTCAATAGATCGTCCACGAACCAATTTAGCCTCTACCGACTTGCGGTAAATGTAGGCAGCTTCCTCGCGGATCGGCTGAGGTAATGTCATCTGAGAAGCCAGACGGTTGAGTTCGGAAAGTGCGGAAACTAGATTTCGTTCAGTGGAGTTACGGATCCTGGTTCGCTTATGTTGAGTTCGAATACGTCTAAGACGCTTGGCAAAGTCTCCCGAGATCCTGCCGCCCGCGTGATCGCGATTGCGCCAGTCGATGTCAGTAGTCAGACCTTTGTCGTGCAACATCCAGGTGGGAGCCATACCAGTTCGTTCTTGGTTAGCACCAGATCCATCAGAAAATACTCGCCATTCTTTGCCTGTATCAAGTGCTTGGCCGTCAATTATACCGCAACTTTGGCACTCTAATTCACCCACATAATTTTCCAAAAATTGACCATTACACTCGGTGCAAGTTTCCATATCCACTACATACTCATTCCAATTATCATCGTTTGTCATACCCACACCACCGAGAAAGAAAGTCTCTCTCCACATTAGGTTCTTGGATCGGGTATTTGAACCTTACCCTGAGTTCATATACCTAAAGGTCACCCGAGGTGCTCCGCCCTAGCTATCAGATAGTCCAAGCAAGGGTTACAAAGTGGTATCTCTATTCGAACTGGCTCGCGTTTCCGATTATCAATCATCGTGATTGAATGGACTTTTTTCCTGGCACGGCCGCAACTGGAACACTCAGGCAACCTTGACGACCCCCGCCAAGAACATAGGTAGTAGATCCATCCGACGCATTAGTCGATCATCCCGCAGGTAGACATTGTCGCAAATGGTTCGGACAGCCTCCCCATGTTCTTCCAAATCAGATGCCAGATTCCAGCCTCGGAGTCTGACGTCATGATCTACCCGATCGCGTGAAGCCGTTCCCCAAAGGATTAGGGCATCATGCTTGAGATAATTTTTGAGTTGATTCGGAGTTACCATGCGACGCAGCGGTAAATGGTAACGGGGGTGAACATTTTCCCACTGCTCATCCGTAACACCTTTGGCCTCAATTGGATTTCTGTTTTCCAAATTGTCGATAATCACTCCGATGTCACCCTCGGATGCACGATTACTTTTGAAATCCCAAAAGTGTTCCAAGACTAATGCAGTCGGCATCTGTAATTTAAGCCACTTTGCGGCTGCTAACTCTACCTTGACGCCGACGATATTGGAAGCGACCTTGTTATGGCCATAAGCCCCCGATCCTCCTTTACCATTCCTCTTGTCGTAGTAGTCTACAATCGCTTTGGCATGAGTCCAACAATCATTCATCTCAGGTTCGGTTAATTCAATTTCAATCATTCTTGCCACTTCCCAAGTGGGCACTCGGCATTCTTTAGACGTGCCTTGATTGGCAGTTTACACCCACACATCTCGCAAGTATCAGGCTTTAAGAATCCTGACTTCAAGTGGGGGCATCGTCGACAAACCTTCATCCGTTCAGCGAAGAGATCCTCGACATCCCTCTGACCCATGCTCTCAACTTGGGTAGCACCCACTTAATGCTTCGGTGCAATTCGAGTGCCTTGGTTCAAGTAGCGGAAACGATAAGTTACATTCATGCGTGGCATTGCAGGACCTATGGACAACACGGAAATGACCCGTGCTCTGCGTGCTGCAGAAATGGCTGTCGACAACCACACCCGTCAAACTCATTTCTTCCGAGCACCTGAGACTGTCGCTCTCCGAGAGGTGGCTGAAGAGGCTACTAAGCAAACAATGAAGTCATCCATCAAACAAGGTGCTGGAGCGATCTACCAGACCGTGATCAAGAATCAATTGGTTAGGACTACTGGTAAATACACCATCATCGGTGTATCTGTCGCTGGTATTGCTACAACAGGGATCTGGGTTTTCACACGTTTAGGTAACGTCACACTGGGCTTCTTAGGAGATACGGCCGACGAAGTAGATGAGTTTGCTGCGTCACGCCCCCTTGCCGCGGCTGGTATCGGAATTGGTATGTTGCTTGGAGTCACTGCCCTCGGTGTAGTCGTTTATCGTCGATTCACTGGGGGAGGCGATGATGAATGAGTTGGCAACAGAGCACCTATGAGAAAGGAAACTCCCAAACTTGCTCAACTCGTTTGAAATCAAACCTAATCATTCGAAAGGATGGTCATGGTGCGGCACTACCTACCACCACCAAAGATGGGATCACCACTTATTCCGACATCCAGCCTGGTTATGCTATTGAGTGGTCTGCAAAAACCGAATCAGATGGTAGCGGTAAATCAGATCGAGTTACTGCCCGATTAGTTCGATTGAACACCGTATATCTGGGATCGCTCATCAATGATGCCACGTCTACCAATCCAAACGCTTCTCAGGACGAGCTGATCTCGATAATTGTAGAGATGGCCGATCCTGGTCAATTGATGTCGATCGTATCATCCCAGACAGTAGAAAGTGGATCTGACGGAACTGTTTCTGGACTCCTGCCGACTGCTGGTGCCCCACCAGGCCCGGCTATGGTTTTGATTCACTACGGTTACTCCTCTGCTTCTGAGACATCAGACTCCAGCAAAATGTGGAATTATTGGTCGGGCGAGATTCTGGAAGAAATTATTGGTATCATTATTGCAGGAGCTGTCTGTGGCGCCGCAGTCGGTGCTACTGTGGGAACTGGTGGTCTCGCCGCCGGCGCGGCGGTATTTGGTTGCTCTTTGGCTATCAGCATGGCCGTTGCATTCTGTCGCATGGGTGCTCAATATGCTAAGGATGCTTTTGGACTCATCGACACCAACAAACACGGATGCACATTCCCGATCGGCGGACATAATCACACCTATGCCATTGCTATTGGAGGGGATGCTGGAGCATTAGAAGCCTCTGCTGCCGCTGGATTGACTACTGCAGCCACTGAATCAGGACTCGCCAAAAGGCAATTTCCGATTGGAAAGGTCATCATAGGATCATTTATTGCTGCCAGCGCAGTGCTACTAATCTACTCTTCATTAGGTGATGCCTCATGACCACTAAAACATTAGATTGCGATCCTGCCAGCCTTGGTATATTTGAGACTCAGTGCGCCTCAAAACATAAAATCAAAATCTCTTCAGAAATGGGATCTGATGGAATCACCAAAATCAAAGTAGAGCTAAAGGCTACTGACACATCAGGAGCATTCACATCCAGTTTCAGCAAAGGAGGGACTGGACACTCTGTCAAGATCGACATCCGCTACACCCCACCAGTTTCTGATGGAGGCAACTCTCGAAATATCGTCACAGGCGAGACACTTGCATACGTTCCACTCTCAGGATCCTATGCAGAACAAGTATTCGACGCCATACAACCAGGGACATACAACGTTACTGTCAAATCCCGAGCAGGCGGTCCCGATTGTTGCAAACCAACCGGATCGGTGACCAAGACAATTCGTGTGGAAGAGGTTGCTGCTACTTCGGTAGCACCCATCCAACCAATGGGCGGAGGTAATTACGCCCCCACTCCAAGTCCTAATCCTGTTATTGTAGGCATGCTTGCAGTAATGGGCATTGTAGCCATAGGGATTTCAATGATGAGCGGAGATGATGAATGATGATTATTGATAATATAGTGGGCGAAAGCGTAGAGCAAGGGGTCAAGCAAGGCGTCAAGCAAGGCGTTGAAAGCACACTCAAGGCCAGCATGGTCAATTCATTACAAGCCATGAGTAAAGAAGGTCTGGAATCCACATTCGGTCGGCAGATCCCAAGATCATACTTAGACTCTACTGGAAAGTCGTTGACTAAATCCGGCGCAGAGAAGTTCTACCGAACCTCGATCCGTGGCATAATTCGCGATGGCGGTCCAGAAGGATTAGAAAATGCTATCAAAGCCACTTCAAAATCATTAGGAATACCAACCGCGCAGGCCGCAGAAATGGTTGTTGGGAATCTCGGATCACGTTTAACACGCCAGTTGGGTAGTGAATCAGTCCAGGCGGCTCTAAAGGGAACTGGCAAAACCATTCGCGAGATTATCTGTTCCAGCCCTGCAGTCATCAGATCTTTCTTGGGTAGCGTTTATCGAAACGCCATTAGGCTGGGTAAAAACCCTAAGCAGGCACTCAAAGAAGCCAAAGCCGTGTCTAAATCAATCGCCTTCAAGCGAGCCACCCTCGTCCTGGGAGTCCCTGCTGCCGCGTATGTTCTTTTTGCTGGCGGTTATGCAGCCTACAACATGTTCTCGGGTATATCCAGCCCCACCCCGGCCTCCGAACAAGATGCAACTGAGCAAGCCGAAAAATCGCTTTCCGATCCTGGAGCCGTGTTGGGTCAATCAATAATGGGAATAACTGCGGTTGCTGGCGGAGGTATTCTACTACTGGGTGTCTTGATGACTGGCAATAAGAAGGACAAAGCCGTCGCCGCCTCTGAAGACGAGGATCCAATCGAAAAAATCAATCGGGAACTAACACTCAATAACGACGGACCATGGGCAGCCACCTGTGCCCCTGATGGAGAGGGCGATTGCGAACTGGTGATCGATACGTTGGAGGAACTGCTCCAACTAGAAAAGGATAACAAGATCGAGATTCCAGAATACGCACACGAACCATTTGGCGAATTGCTCCTCTATGATTGCGACTGCGATAGTGGTCGATACAACCAGGATTGATTTCTGTGGCAACCAATTCTTATATCACTACTTGTAAAATCTGTGGTGGGGAGACACTGGTGACTGAAAACAACAGGCCACCATATACCAGCCAGGATTGCTACGATTGCGGTTGGTTCAATACCGACCAGCCAGGATACGAGGAATCTGGATTCTGTAGCTTTGAGGACCTCAATGAACATCGACAGGCGCTGGATTATGATTTGCTTGAGCGGGCAGATTTCATGGAGATACGAAAACGAATCGAGAAACATGCTATTTCGGTGCTGCGCGGTGATGAATACGCTTCCATCATCAATCGGGTGAGGGTGTCATGAATCGAATCATGGATTGTCCCATCTGCGGTGGAGACGACTACCACGTTGCGGAATGGAACGAGCGGAGGGCTGGAATGCTGGTGTATCACACACGGGGAACATGCGCCGATTGCGGCAAGTATGTCCGAACCGATTCTCGTTTTGATGGTGACGAACAATCCGGATTCAAAAGCTTGGATGATCTCAACGACCTGCGATATTCTTTGAGTAGGGATGACCTGACCCACGATGAGTTCGTGGAGATACGAACCAGAATCAATGCTCCTGTCGGAGAGTTCATGGATTGGATGCGGAAAGAACCCGATGATAGGTTTTGGATTTCCGTCATCAACCGTAGGTGGACACCCCATGAATAGTAAAGACATAAAATGGGATCATGTCAAAGAGATGTATCATGAAAAATGTCCGTTTTGCTTTTATGCAGCATTCCGATTGAAAAATGAAGAGGGAGAACAATTTTTTGTCGATGAAGTAAATAAAAGATTAGGTGATAATTGGTTGCTTGAATGTGGATTCTGCGGGGCAGAATGGAATCAGATTGGCGAAAATACCCTTGTCGAATTAGGTATCGCAGCAACAACGCCAAAACAATACATCTGGTCCGTAATCAATCGCAGAAGAACCTACCTCTGATAATTCTGGGGCATCATTCCGAAAACCCCCATGCGGGCATCCCGCGATCCTTGACGTTCGCTTCTGGATGTATCCATGTGGATTCCACACCCAGGGACTCAGCCATAGGACTCTGCACCGGGATCTCCCAAGGGTGAATCGATTTTGCCAACGCTACTGGCGATGACCAATCAATACCATCACCCTCTCGTAGACGTTCCAATTCGCCAATATCCAATGGCCAGACGATCTGACCAGACCTCTCGTGAACTGCATAGGGACAACGGATAATGCCTTGACGGTGATTGGGTGCTTGATCCAGATGCGGTATTTCCCTTCCAGTGGCACGCCGACTAATCTCCTTAACAACCTCGCGATGAGCCGCTGCTCGATTCTTAGGGGTCATTGATTCAACATCCGCACCCACCAATGATTGACACAGATGCTTAATCGCTGATTCATCAACTACCCAAACGTGAAAACCTTTTCCACCTGAGAAGACAACTCGTGGAGCCTGTTCTGGCATAGAAACGTGCTTGGACAATTCTGCCGCGATCGCATCCGCAGTCTCAAAGGCAGTCTCCAGATCCTCGGGATCATCAATATCCCAGACTAAACTTTTGCTGGCTAATGAGGTGTGTCCCTCATCAAACAGACGAGTCCAGGTGACGCGCCAGTCGTCTCGAACACTTTTTTGGTTAATCTGGTCTACAATCCGCGGGCGTTCCGATAGATCGCCATCCAGAACATTGGTTCCCATGTGAACTGTA
>Ga0209091_10002893_pt1 | contig 14117 bp, 13 predicted proteins | sample ArcticOcean_MG_C_6_FD_187438 | JGI IMG/M metagenome (GOLD analysis project Ga0209091, IMG submission 187438) | Marine microbial communities from western Arctic Ocean - ArcticOcean_MG_CB8_128 (SPAdes) (version 2) | ecosystem: Environmental > Aquatic > Marine > Oceanic | place: Arctic Ocean...
ATCAAATAATCTACACATCAAAAAAAATACAAGATGATAGTGAGATTTTAAATTTAATTGATAACTTCCTTCGAGAGAAAAACAGCTTTATTTTTGAATCTGTTGAAAAAGGAAAGATAAGAGGTAGATATACTATTTTTGGTAAAAACCCTGACAAAGTCTGGGAATTTAATAATAAAAACTCTTATTTAATTACAAATAAAACTAAAAAAAAAATTAGAGGTAATCCAGATAAAATTATTGAAAAAATAATAGAAGAGTTCAAATTCAAAACACCTACTGGACTGCCCCCTATTTGCTCTTTAATATCTGGTTATTTTTCTTATGATTCTATTAGGTATATCGAAAAAATCCCAAATAAATGCAAAGATGATTTAAAGCTTCCTGATGTTAGGCTCTTAAGACCAAGAACACTAGTTATTCATGATAATTTAAAAAAGAAGATTTTTTATATTATAAATATCTTTAAAGATGAAAAAATTCATAATTATAAAGATAAATATTTAGAAATTGAGAATGAAATTAATGATCTATTAATTCAAGCTTCTTTAAGAAAAAATAAATCAGATCAAGCTACTGAGGCTAATATTAAAGTTAAATCTAACACATCTAAAAATAGATTTTTGAAAATGGTTAATAAAGCCAAAGCATACATTAAAATTGGAGATATTTTTCAAGTAGTTTTAAGTCAAAGATTTGAAGCTACGTTGACTAAAAAGCCATTAGAAATTTATAAAAAACTAAGAGTTACAAATCCTTCTCCATTTATGTACTTCTTTAATTTTGAGGATTTTCAAATAATTGGTGCTAGTCCAGAAATTTTAGTCAGATTAAGAGATGACAAAATTACAGTTAGACCTATAGCTGGAACTAGACCTAGAGGCAAAAATACTAAAGAAGATAATTTTTTTGAAAAAGATTTGCTCAAAGATAAAAAAGAACTTTCTGAACACTTAATGTTGCTCGATTTAGGTAGAAATGATGCTGGAAAAGTATCTAAAATTGGCACTGTTAAAGTTACAGAAAGTTTTATGATAGAAAAGTACTCTCATGTAATGCACATAGTTTCGAATGTAGTGGGAGTTTATAATAAAAAATACTCAAAATTTACATCTCTTCTAGCAGGGTTTCCTGCAGGAACTGTTTCAGGAGCACCCAAAATTCGAGCTATGGAAATTATTGATGAATTAGAGCAAACAAGAAGAAAAGTTTATGCTGGGGGTATAGGATATTTTTCAGCTAATGGTGAATTTGACACCTGTATAGCTCTAAGAACGGCTGTTGTAAAAAATAAAAAATTTTATGTTCAGGCTGGTGCGGGTATTGTAGCTGATAGCAATCCCATTAAAGAATATGAAGAAACTGTTAACAAAGCAAAAGCTTTAATCAATGCTTTAAGATAATGAAAATTTTATTAATAGATAATTATGATAGTTTTACATTTAACCTTTATCATTACCTATCATCTCTAAAAGTTAAAGTTGATGTTATTAGAAATGATAAAATTAATGATAAACAAATAATTAAAAAAAAATATGATAGAATTGTTATATCACCTGGCCCTGGTAATCCAAATCAATCTGGAAATTGTATTAAGATAGTTGAATCTCTATATAAAAAAATACCAATTCTAGGAGTTTGCTTAGGTCACCAAATTATTGGACAGGTTTTTGGTTCAAAAATTGTTCAAGCTAAAAAACTAATGCATGGAAAAACAAGTATAATAAAATCCAATAAAATTGGGATATTAAAAAATCTGCCTATAAGATTTGAAGCAACTAGATACCACAGCTTAATTATCGATAAAAAAACACTCTCAAAAGAGCTTGAAATTACCGCTCAAACTGAAGATGGAATTATAATGGGAGTAAAACATAAACAATACAATATTCATGGTGTTCAATTTCACCCCGAAAGTATAAAAACTATTATCGGTATCAAAATATTAAAAAATTTTATTAATTATAAAAACTAATGAAAAAGTTTCTAGAAAAGTTAAAAAATAAACAAGATTTATCCTTTAATGAAAGTAAAACTGCTTTTGAAATACTGATGCAGGGTAAAGCTTCTGATAATGAAATATTCGATTTTTTAACTCTACTTTCAGCAAAAGGTGAGGTCTCAGAAGAGATAGCTGGTGGTGTTTATATTTTAAGAGATAAGTCTAAAAGAGTTAATGTTGAAGATTGTATTGATACATGTGGCACTGGTGGAGATGGAATGAATACACTAAACATATCAACAGCTTCAGCCCTATTATTAGCTAGCATGGGAGTTAAGGTCGCGAAACATGGAAATAAAGCAGTTTCATCTAAATGTGGATCTGGTGATGTTTTAGAGTCTTTAAATATCAAGATTGATTTAGAGCCCAAAGATATTGAAGAGCAAATAAACAAAAATAACTTTGGGTTTATGTTTGCTCCTAACTATCACAGTACAATGAGGTTTGTTGGGCCAACAAGGAAAAAGATTGGTAAAAGAACAATATTTAATATGATTGGGCCCCTAAGTAGTCCTGCCCTTGTCAAGAGACAGGTTGTTGGTGTTTATGATAAAAGGTTACTCAAAATTTTTGCAGAAGCTTTAAAAAATTTAGATATAAAGTTTGCTTGGATTGTAAATAGTGAAGATGGTTTAGATGAGGTATCACCTTATGCAAAAACAAATGTAGTTCAATTAAAATACGGTAAAATTTCAGAAATTACTATTGATCCTAATGAATTAAATATAGAAGCAAATAAAATTGAAGATTTATTAGGAGATGATGCTGAATTTAATGCAAAAAAAATGGTTGATATATTTAAGGGTGAAGATGATGATTTTTCTAAAGCTGTTTGCCTGAATGCTGCTGCTGGATTAATTGTTGCAGAAAAACATTATTCTTTTAAAAGTGCTTATGAAGATGCTAGAAAACATATCCTATCAGGAAAAGCATATGAAAATTTAAAAAGAATACAAAATGTCTGAAAATACCTTAGATAAGATAATTAAAAAAAAAATTAAAAGAATTAATTTATTAAAAAAATCTATTTCTTTAAAATTATTAAATGAACAAATAAATGAAAATAAATCATTTATTAATTTTAAGAAAAAGATTCAAAATAATATCAATGATAAAAAAATTTCAATAATTGCTGAAATAAAAAAGGCTAGTCCATCTGCGGGCATTATTATAAAAGAATATAATCCTTTAGAAATTGCAGAAATTTATTATAAAAAAAAAGTAGCCTGTTTATCAATCTTAACTGAGGAAGATTTCTTTCTTGGAAATTTAATTCACGTTAGTAAAGTTAAAGAAAAAATAAATCTACCTATTCTCTGTAAGGATTTTTTTATAGATAAATTTCAAGTTCCACTTGCAAAAAGTTATGGAGCAGATGCAATACTAATTATATTAGCTGGAGTTTCTGATGATCTAGCTTTTGATTTGTACGAAGAAGCTTTAAAATTTAACATGTCAATAATTGTTGAAGTACACACGGTTGAAGAAGCGAAAAGAGCTCTTAATTTTAAAGAAGCTTTAATTGGTATTAACAATAGAAATCTTAAAACTTTAAAGACAGATATAAATACAACTTATGATATTCATGATGTTTTAATTAATCACTCTGGACCATTAATTTCAGAAAGTGGAATCAAAACAAAAGAAGAACTTTTGGAAATATGTAAAAAAACTAATATTAAAACTTTTTTAATTGGTGAATCACTTTTGAAAAACTTGGATAATAATTCAATTTTTTCAGTTCTTTAGTCGAATAAACCCTAATTTTAAACACTTTTTAGCTATTGTTAAAATAGAAGAACACTTGTAGAACAGATTTTGTACTTTATTTGTTCTTATGCTAACTAAAAAACAAAAAAACCTGCTTTTATTTATCAACAAGAAGTTGAGAGGTTCTGGTGTATCTCCCTCGTACGAAGAAATGAAAGATTCACTTAATTTAAAATCTAAATCAGGGATACATAGATTAATTAGCGCTTTAGAAGAAAGAGGCTTTATTAGAAGACTTCCTCATAAAGCAAGAGCTTTAGAGGTCATAAAGCTTCCAGAAACAGCTTCTGCTAACGATATTTATAATAATTTTTCACCAAGTGTTATTAAAGGAGGATTAGATACAGAGAATAATAACATAAATGAAATAGAAATACCTGTGTTAGGCAGTATAGCAGCAGGAACTCCTGTTGAAGCAATACAGAATGAGGTTTCTAGAATACCTCTTCCAAGTAACCTTGAAAAAAATGGTCAATATTTTGGACTTAAAGTTCAAGGTGATTCAATGATTGAGGCTGGTATCAACGAAGGTGATACGGTTATTATTAAAAGATCTGACACTGCCGAAAATGGTAAAATTGTTGTGGCTTTAATTGATGAGCACGAAGCTATGCTAAAAAGAATTAGAAGAAAAGGCAAAACAGTTGCCCTTGAAAGTGCAAATAGAAACTATGAAACTAAAATATTTGGTCCCGACAGAGTAAAGGTTCAAGGTGTTCTGGTATCTTTATATAGAAACTTCTAAGAAAATAGTCTAAAAATCACACATGTCAAATGTTGCAACAAGATTTGCTCCCTCACCTACTGGAGCTCTTCATATTGGTGGTGTGAGAACTGCTTTATTTTGTTGGTTGTATTCAAAAAACAAAAAAGGAACTTTTCATTTAAGAATTGAAGACACAGACAAGGAAAGATCTAAAGATGAACATAAAAATCAAATTATAAAATCTTTAAAATGGATTGGTATAGAGCATGATGGAGAGCTGTATATTCAATCAACAAAAATAGAAGATCATATTGGTGTTGCTAATGAATTACTTAAAAATGGTCATGCGTACAAATGTTACTGTTCATCAGAAGAAATAGAAGCTCAGAAGAAAAGATCTAGACAAAAAAAACTTCCTTATACCTACAATAGAAAATGTAGAGAATTAAATGAAGGTGATACTCCAAAAGATATTAAACCAGTTGTAAGGTTTAAAAGTAGAATTGAGGGTTCTTCAATACTAAAAGACTTAGTGCAAGGAAATGTTGAGATAGACAATATTACTATAGAAGATTTTATTATTCTAAGAAATGACGGAACTCCAACATATAATTTATCAGCTACAGTTGACGATCATCAAATGAACATGACACATATTATTAGAGGTGATGACCATAAAATAAATACCTTTAAGCAGATGCAAATATATTTATCAATGAAATGGGACTTACCAAATTTTGCACATATTCCTTTAATTCATACTTTAGAAGGTAAGAAACTATCAAAAAGAGATAATGCCTCAACACTTGATGACTATTCTAAAATTGGCATAATGCCAGCTGCTCTAAGAAACTATCTATTAAGGCTAGGATGGTCATATAAGGATAAAGAGATATTTACTCTAGATGAAAGTATTGAGCATTTTAACCTTGATGGAATTGGTAAATCGCCTTCAAAATTAGATATTAGCCGTATATTATCAATGAATGAACATTACATAAAAAATATCAGTGAAGATGAGCTATACGATCACCTTGCACAATACTCCAAACTTTATAAAGAAAAAATTCCAAATGAAAAAGAGGAGAGAATTAAAGCATCTTTAACTTTTTTAAAAAATAAAGCTAAAACTTTGGAAGATATATATAATAATTCAAAGTATATAATATTTGATAAGGTTAGTTTTAATCCAGAAGATTTAAAACTTATTGATGAAAAAGCAAAAAAAATTATAACCAATTTTTTAAATAAAATTTTGTTGTTAACAAACTTTAATAAAGAATTATTAGAACCTATAATAAGTGATTTAATTAAAGATCATGAAACAAATTTTAAAGGTGTAGGACAACCATTAAGAGTGGCTTTAACAGGTTCTAAGTTTGGACCTGGCATCTATGACATCATTATATCTTTAGGCAAAGATGAGATTCAAAAAAGACTAAGTAGCAAGATATTTAGCTAATATTGAAGCTGACTCGTCAGCAGAAGATGTTTTAGATTTAATTTCATCTATCGTTTTTTTACAAACCATTAATTGTTCATTTATAAGTTCTGGTTTTTTAAGTAAATAAGATACGCTCCTATAAATTTCATTTGCGTTACATTCACTTTGTAAGAGTTCCGGAATAACCTCTCTATCATTAATAATATTAATAATATTTGCAAATTTTACATTAATTAAAAGTTTAAAAATCATAAAATTAATAAAGTTCAATTTATAGATTATTATGGATGGAATATTAGCATTACTTATTTGTAGAGATATGGTGCCAGATTTTGAGACTGCAAAAGTTGATTTTAATAAAGTTTGAAATTTAATAGTTTCATCTGAAATTATATGAATATTTTCAATATTAAAATTCTTAACTGTTTTGACGATAAAATTTTTATTTTCGTGAGTTGCATGAAATACAAATAAATAATCCATTGATTTATTATTCATTAATTTAACAAAATTAATTAATATAGGTAAAAGTACTTTGACTTCTGAACTTCTACTACCAGGAAATAAAGAAATAACTTTTTTATCTTTTGATATTAAGTTATCTAGATCTGTTTTTCCTTTACTTAAATTTTCAAGTAATGGATGCCCCACAAAGGTATTTTTAATGTTCTCTTCATCAAAATATTTTTTTTCAAAATTAAATAATAAAAGAATGTGATCAATAAATTTTTTCATTTTTTTAACTCTATTTTTTCTCCATACCCACACTTGTGGTGCAACATAATGAATTGTTTTAATGTTTTTATTAATTTTTTTAACTCTATCAGCAACTCTGAGAGTGAAATCAGGACTATCCACGGTGAATAAAATATCTGGTTGAAACTTAATTATTTCTTCTACAGTTTTATTAATTCTTTTTCTAATTTTAAATATATTAAATAAAACACTAGTAAAACCTAGATATGTAATTTCTTGTAGATTAAAAATTGACTTAACACCTAGTGATTGAAGGTAGGTACCTCCAACGGCTAAATATTCAATATTAGGATTATTTTTTTTTAGTTTAGAAATTATTGCTGACGCTAATTTATCTCCCGATGGTTCACCAGTAACTATAAATATTTTCTTCATATTATATTAATAAAAATTTTATTCTTATTTGCAAATTTAATGCACTTTGCTTTGTCTAAAAAAATATTTTTATTATGTTTTAAGACAATTCCTTTCAGTCCAGCCTTTTTGCAATCTTTTAAAGTATCAAATCCAATTGTAGGCAAATCAATACGTAAATCTTGTTTTAATTTTGGAAGTTTTATTAGAATACCTTCCTTTTTTTTATCAGGCTTAATTGCTTGAAGCATTTTTTTAGTTCCTGTAGTGGTTTCAGTTTTAAGAATTTTTTTATCTCTCATAACTAATCCCTGAACATGATTGTGAGCATTAAGTTTATTAAGATAAAATTTTCCTTTTTTAATTTCAAATAGATCAGTTTTATTAGGTCTTGTTTTTGTATAATTACCTTTTTTTAACGAAAGCTCAGGATTGAAGGTTATTGAACTAATTACATTAATTTTTTCTTTTTTTAATATGTTTATTATTATTTTAATAATTGCTGCATCACCCAATTTTGATGCTTTTATTATTTTTGACAAATAATAAAAACCTTTAATATCCATTCTTAAAGAAGAAAATTTTGGTTTATTAATTTTTCCTGCAAACAAAACCTTTTTACACTTATATAGTTTCATTAACTTAATCATTTTACCAAACTGACCTATGCTAATTCTATTTGATTTTTTATTACTCTTAAAAATATTTTTTTTAGATAGATCAATTATAAAATATTTAACTTTTTGTTTAACAATATTTCTTAAAATTTTATTTGGAAAATCACTGTCACCAAAGATTAAACAAATCATAATTTTATATTTTTAAATTTTAACTTGAATGAGGAGTACAAATTGGTCTTTTCTTGTCTTCGTTTATAAATTCAATAATATCATTAACTAAGGTATTATCATTAAATTTATTATTAAGGTTGGCTAAGTTTTCTGACAGATTATTTGTTTTAAAAATTTCTTTGTACGCTTCAGATAAAGATAATATCTCTTTGTTTGGAATATCTTTTCTTCTTAAGCCTATTAAATTTAACCCTTGTAATGCACATCTGTTACCAAAAGCCATTCCATAAGGAATGACATCCTTAACAACACCACACATACCACCGATCATAGCCATTTTACCAATTCTAGTAAATTGTTGAACTGCTGAGTTTCCACCTATTATAACATTGTCTTCTATATGTGCGTGACCACCTAAAGGTACGTTATTGGCTATAATAACATTATTACCAACAAAACAATCATGCGCTATATGTGATGAAACCATAAACAAACAATTGTCTCCAATTTTAGTTTGTCCTCCACCACCAACTGTACCCGGGTTGATTGTAACGTACTCTCTTATCTTGTTATTATTTCCAATAATTAAGCTAGTTTCGTCTCCATTATATTTCAAATCCTGAGGATCATTTCCAATTGATGCAAATGGATAAATTACATTCCCCTTACCTATTTTAGTGTTTCCACTAATATTTACTTGTGCATGTATTTTTACATCGTCATCAATTGAAACATTTGGACCAATGACTGTATAAGCTCCTATACTTGCTTTAGAAGATATCTTTGCTTTAGAATCAATTACTGCTGTCTTGTGTATCATTTTATCTACTTTCTCTTATAAATTTTTTAAAATCTTTTGCTGGATACCCCATGACTTTAGAGTTATCAGGGATGTCTTTAATGACACCGCTACCCCCACCAATTTGAACATTATTACCAATTTTTAAATGACCAGAAATACCTGCCTGACCTCCAATCATAACATTATTTCCTAAAATACTACTACCTGCAATTCCAACTTGTCCAGCTATGATACAGTTGTTTCCAATTTTAACATTATGAGCAATATGAACTTGGTTATCAAGGTATGTATTTTCACCTATCATAGTTACGGATAATGACCCTCTATCAATTGTGGAACCACATCCAATTTCACTATTTTTTTTAATATGAACATAACCTATATGGGGATACCTAAAATTTTTTAAATTTATAGGAATAAAACCAAAGCCTTTTTTTCCAACTATAGAACCATCAAGAATGTGGACATTGTCTTCAATGATTGCATTTCTAAGGATAACATTCGATCCTATAAAGCAATCATTTCCAATCTTAACGTTATTTTCAATTAAAGTATTATGACCAATTTTAGTATTTTTACCAATGATCACATTATTACCAACCAGAGTATTTTTCCCAGAAATAATTCTTTTAAATTTTTCATCGATATTGAATAAATCATAATTATTATTATCAGTTATTGAGTCTGGGTAAAATTTAGCTGTAATTATAGCTGTTAATAAAAGAATATTATCACAAGATATTTTAATACATTCGTGTGGAAGTAAATCAAAAAATTTTTCTTTAGTTATACAAGCACGAGCTTTGGTATTGATGGCTAAGTCTTTATATTTAATAGAATGAAAAAAAGTAATATCTCTAAAGGTTGCTTCATTTAAATTTTTGACGTCATGAATTATAATATTATCGTTTGATGAATTTTCAAATGAGAATGGATAATCAATACTTGCATCAAATATATTAGATATTTTAAAAGGACCGCAATTATTAAAAAAAGGATTATTCATTATTATTATTTTATCAAAAATAAAAAAAAAAGATTATCAAGAAATATTGCTAATTATTTCTTGTCAACAATAGTTGCTGACCATTGAGCATCAGCCATTTTTTGTTCACCTACAAAAGCTTCACCTTTATACTTCCAAACTCTACCATGAGTTCTAACAGCCTGTATTTTAAGTTCTAACTTGCAATTAGGTATAACTGGTTTTCTAAATCTAGCCTTGTCAACACCCATAAGAAAAACTAATTTATTATCATAAGTTTCTTTATCTAATCCGTGAGCTGTCAATGCTGCAGCTGCTTGACCAAAAGCCTCAACAATAAGAACACCTGGCATAACTGGATTTTCGGGGAAATGTCCCTGAACAAAAAAACTATCCGTTTTAACATAAACAATAGCTTTGGCAGAAGATAGTTTTTCTATATCATGAAGTTCATCTATTAAAAGCATTGGCTCTCTATGAGGTAATAAAGTAGCTATCTGTTGTTTATCTAGGAATTTTTTTTCCATTTATTTAATTTTAAATTCAGAAATATTCTTATTAATTATTTCTATAATATTATTTGTAATATCTAAATTATTCCTACCAACAACTATATCTTTTTTTTGTAAAATTATAGAAATAGAGTTATCTTCTGAGTATTTTGCAATCAATGGATTAATTAGTTTTAACAACTCTGTAGTGTTATCAATTTTTTTTTTCTTAATACTTTTTAAGATTTTTTGACGGTTTAAATTATAATCAGTTATTTGTGATCTTAAATTACTTACTTTTTTATTGAATTCATCAGAATCTAAAATATTTTTTTGAGCAATAATTTTTGCTTCTTTATCTTTTAGTTCTTCTGCTTTTTTTTTAAATTCCGCTGAGTTAACTTTCTCAATTTTAATAATTTGCTTTATAAATGAAGAGCCAACTTTAGTTGAGTTTAATACTTTATCCATGTCTATAAAGGAAATCTCTGAATTGGCACTAGTGAATATGAAACCAAACAAGACTGTAGAAATTACAATAAGATGAAATTTAAACATTAGAATGTGGTTCCAAGATTAAATCTAAAAGATTCTGTAATATCATCATTATTTTTAGTTAATGGTTCTGCTATTACAAAGCTTAAAGGTCCTACCGGAGTATATAAATTAATTGCAAGTCCCACTGACGATCTAATCTTACTACCATCAGATAAACTTGAGCTATAATCAATTCCCCAAACATTTGCTGCATCCATAAATATAGAAAAATCAATCTCATCAAAATTTGAGAAGATTTGAGGCAACGTTGTTGCAACGTTCATAGCCATTGAATTATTTCCCCCTACATGATCTGTTCCATCTTTTGGTCCTATCTTCCCTCTCTCAAAACCTCTTAGTTTACTCGCTGGTAAATATAATCTTTCAGATAATTTGACATTCTTATTCGATAAAGAATTTGCAGTTGCGACATAAAAAGCAAATGAAGCAACATTTTCATTTAACCATTGATTGTAAATTTTGTAATTGTAGCGACTTGTTAATGAATAATTTTCACTAATTAAAGGAACAGATTGAGAAAATTTACTTTTAAATCCATTGGTAGTTTGGAATCTTTGATTTCTCATATCATAATCTAAATTATAATTAAAAAAGGTATCAAAGTAATTTCCTTTTTGTTTTACCATAGATGCTGAGGCTGTACCGTCAGTCTCTAATTTTTCAACATATGATGAAATTCCTAAATTAAGAAATAAATTATTATAATATTCAAATCCTGAACCAACAGAAAATCCTACTTTATTAGATTTATAACCAAAATCTTTCAAGCGATCATAAACACTACTTTCTAAAGAAGCATTTAATGATTTATTTGAACCATGGTAGTTTGGGTTATTCAATGATAGCAAACCTTTAACAGAACCAGTGCTAAGAGTTAAATCTGAAGCAAACTCTATTCCTCTACCTAAAAAATTATTTTCTTTAACATTAAAGGCAACAGTTCCACCATCGGAACCAATACCTGCGCCTGCACTTATTTCTCCTGTAGGTTTCTCAACAACCTCAATATTTATAATTTTTTGATTAGTAATAGATCCATCCAATACTTCAGTGCTGACTGTACGAAAAAAATTTAGTCCTTTTAGGTTATTAATAGATTTTGTATGTAGTAAATTATTAAATGGATCACCCTCATCTACTATTAGATTATTTCTAATCACATCTTCACGAGTAATATTGTTACCGAATATATTAATTTTTTCTACATAGAACTTTTCAGATTCCTTAATAATAAAAGTTAAGTTTATTAAATTATCAATAATTTCTTCATTAACATCAGATGTTAAAAATTCATATTGGTTTTCAAGTGTAATTTTATCAATTTCATTAAGAATTTTATCTATAGAGTTTAAAGAGTATGCTTCACCCCTAATTTTATCAAAAATTTTATTAAGTTTTGAAAAATCATTTACGTCATAATCTATAGGAAGTTTTAGAGACAGGTCGTTAAAAATAAATTTCTCTCCTGGAGAAATGTTGTAAATAAGTTCAAATTCATCGCTACCCAAATAATTAGCAAATGTAGATTCTATATTAACATTGTAAAAACCATTATTTTTGTAAAAGTTATTTAATAATTTTTTGTCAAAATTGATTAAGTTTTCATTAAGATATTTTTTGCCCGAGATAAATTTCCAAAATTTATATTCTTCACTTATTATTATACTTTTGAGTTTACTGTCTTTGATTTTTTTATCTCCAATGAATGAGATTTTTGAAATTTTCGCCTTTTTTCCAACATCAATAGCATAGGCTAGATTAACTTTATTTTTTTTTAGGTCTGTGACAGTAGTTACTATTTTTGGAAAATAATAACCCTTATCCTTCAACAAATTAATCATTCTTATTTCATCATTTTTTACTTTCGCGATATTAAATGAAGATCTATCTTTCAGGGTTTGTATATCACTCAATTCAGCTTTTAAACTTTTTGATTTAATACCATTAATGAGTACGGATTGTATTATTGGATTTTCAATTACAGCAATTTTTAATACGTCCGTTTCAATTTTAATGCGAATATCTTTAAAAAAACCAGTATTGAATAATTTTTTTAAAATTAAATTTAATGAATTTTCATCTAAAAATTTTTTATCAGGAAGTTCAGAAAAAACTATAATTGTCTCATCAGATATTCTGGAATTTCCATCAATTTTAATTTTATTGTAATTTTTTGAATATGTAGCTGAAATCTGAATAAAAAAAGAACACAGTATAATTAAAAGAAATCTGATCATTGAAAGACTTATACACTCATAGAGTTAATTTTCAAACTTACATAATTAGATAATTTGTTAATTTCATCTATATTTTTTGGTTTTATATGCTTATATTTAATAAATTCTTTTTTATTTAGAATTTTTAATAAATTATTTGAAATATCTATAAACTTTATTTTTTTTTGAATAAATAAATTCACTAAACAATCATTTGCAACAACTATTACAGTTTCAAATAATGAATCAGTATCTTTAAGTTTTTTTATAATTGATATTACAGGATATCTTTTTTGATTAATTTCATGAAGATCTAGTGTGTTTAATTTCTTTATATCAAGTTTGTTTGAGATAATCTTATTTTCAAATTTAGGATAAAGTGAATTAAAAATTGGAATGGTCATATTAGTATCGTGTATTAGAAGTTTAGTTAATCCATTTTTAAATTTAACCATTGCATGAAGGTATGATTGTGGATGAATTAATATTTCTAATTGATTGTATTTAAGATTAAATATTTTTTTTGCTTCTATTACTTCAAAAACTTTATTCATCATCGTTGCAGAGTCTATGGATATTTTTTTACCCATTGACCAATTGGGATGAATTAATGCTTTTTTAAGTGTTATATTTTTAAAAAATTTTAAAGGGTATTTTCTAAAAGGACCGCCAGATGCTGTGATGTAAACTTTTTCGAGATTTTTACTTTTTATATCATCAATTAAAGAATAGATAGAAAAGTGCTCGGAATCTATTGGCATAAATTTGGTGTTAAATTTATTTAATTGTTTTTTAATCAAATCCCAACCACATATTATTGATTCCTTATTTGCTATAGCTATAATTTTTGTGAATTTAATTATATTTAAAGTGGGCTCTAAACCATCAAAGCCAGAAATAGCACTCATTGTATAGTCAATATTTCTATTTTTTAATATTTTTGATAAAGAATTAAAATCATTATAAATATTAATATTCTTATTTTTTAAAATTTCTTTGGTTATAAGGAATGACTTCTTGTCAGTAATAATAACATTTTTGACATTAAAGAATTTAATTTGTTTTATTAATTTTTTATAGTTTTTATTTGCAGTAAGTAATTCTATTTTAAATTTTCTTTTATCTTTTTTTATAATATTGATTAGAGAAATGCCTATAGATCCTGTTGACCCTAAAATAACTATTTTTTTCATTTTATATAAAATTTAATAATGCAAATCCTATTGGAATTGTAAAAATTAT
>Ga0209091_10002894_pt1 | contig 14114 bp, 12 predicted proteins | sample ArcticOcean_MG_C_6_FD_187438 | JGI IMG/M metagenome (GOLD analysis project Ga0209091, IMG submission 187438) | Marine microbial communities from western Arctic Ocean - ArcticOcean_MG_CB8_128 (SPAdes) (version 2) | ecosystem: Environmental > Aquatic > Marine > Oceanic | place: Arctic Ocean...
TCAGCTATACTTTTTTTTTCATCTGGAATAACCAAACCTGGATCTACATTCAATTTAATTCCAATACCCTCACATTCTGCACAAGCTCCATAAGGACTGTTAAAAGAAAAAAGTCTTGGTTCAATTTCCTCTATTGTAAAACCACTTTCAGGACATGCAAACTTTGTTGAATAAATAAGTTTTTCAATTTTTCTAAATTTTTGAGGTAATGTTTCATCTTCATACTCAATAAAAATTAAACCATTTGATAAATTTACAGCAGTCTCCACACTTTCAGCAAGTCTATTTCCAAGATTAGAATTCAAAACAACTCTATCTACAAGAACTGAAATGTCATGTTTAATTTTTTTATCTAAATCAGGGGCTTTTTCTATATCATGTAATACTGCATCGATTTTAATCTTTCTAAAACCTCTTCTTTTATAACTTAGAATGTCTTTTTTATATTCACCCTTACGCCCCCTAACAACAGGTGAATAAATATAAATTGTAGATTTTTTTGGTAATTTTTTAATCAAATCAACTATTTGTGTTATAGTTTGAGATGTTATTGGTTTGCCTGTAAATGGTGAATAGGGAATACCAGCTCTTGCATATAATACTCTCATATAATCATAAATCTCTGTTACAGTAGCAACAGTCGATCTTGGATTCTTGGATGTATTTTTTTGTTCTATTGCTATAGCAGGACTTAATCCTTCAATAAGATCAACATTTGGTTTTTTCATTTTATCTAAAAACTGGCGTGCATATGCAGATAAACTTTCAACATATCTTCTCTGACCTTCAGCGTAAATTGTATCAAATGCCAGTGATGACTTACCAGATCCAGATAGCCCCGTTATAACAACAAATTGATCTTTTGGTATTTCAACTGAAACATTCTTTAAATTGTGTTCTTTTGCACCCTTAATAACTATCTTTTTGATCATAATTTTTGTTGCTTTAAATTAATAAAATTAATATTGAAGTTAAATTGTGATATAAAACATATTAATTAATTTAACAATTTTAAAATATTATGGCTGGAAGTTTAAATAAAGTATTATTAATTGGGCGTTTAGGCGCAGACCCTGAAATTAAGCAAATGGTGAATGGCAAAAATGTTGCTAGATTAAGTCTAGCCACTAGCCAGAACTGGAAAGATAAAACTACAGGTGAGAAAAAAGAAAAAACCGAATGGCATAGAATAGTTGTTTTTAATGAAGGTTTAGTAAATGTAGTTCAACAATATTTAAAAAAAGGTGCTCAAGTTTATATTGAGGGCCAGCTTTCTACTAGAAAATGGAAAGATGAGCAATCTGGTCAGGACAAGTATTCTACAGAAATACTTATTCAGGGTTACAATTCATCTTTAACTATGCTCGGTGGTGGTGGTGGAGGAAGCTCTGGAATCGCAAATGACAGCTCCCCTCAATCTTCGCCTAGTAATATTGATGAAAATCCAACACCCACACAAAACGATATGGATGACGAAATTCCATTTTAGTGTTTATGCAAAAATCTGATATTACCAAGGAAAATATAAAACCTATTTCAATGCATGATGAGATGAGCTCGTCTTATCTATCTTATGCGATGAGTGTTATCGTAAGCAGAGCTCTTCCTGATATTAGAGACGGATTAAAACCAGTTCATAGAAGAATACTTTTTGCTATGCACAAAGGTGGGTACGATTGGTCTAAACAATTTCGAAAATCAGCGAGAGTTGTTGGTGATGTTATTGGTAAATATCACCCTCATGGTGATCAATCTGTTTATGATGCGTTAGTAAGAATGGTTCAAGAATTTTCAATGAGTTTACCTCTAATAAGTGGCCAAGGAAATTTTGGTTCTGTTGATGGTGATCCACCTGCTGCAATGAGATACACTGAAATTAGGCTTGGTAAAGTTTCTCAATTTTTAGTTGATGATATCGATAAGAATACAGTTACTTTCAAAAGTAATTATGATGAAACGGAAAAGGAGCCAACTGTTCTACCAGCACAATATCCAAACCTATTAGTAAATGGCGCTGGTGGTATAGCTGTTGGTATGGCAACAAGTATACCTCCACATAATTTAGGTGAAATTATTAATGGAACTTTAGCTCTCATCGAAAACAAAGACATAAAAATTAAAGAATTAATGAAACATATTCCTGGTCCTGACTTTCCTACAGGTGGAGTAATCATTGGTAAAGATATTATTAAACAAGGTTACAATACTGGTCGTGGTTCTTTTAAAATTAGAGGCGAAATAAGTACTGAGAGTCTTAAAAATGGACGTGAAAGATTAATAATCACATCGATCCCCTATCAAGTTAATAAATCAATATTAAATGAGAATATAGCTAGACTTGTCAGAGAGAAAAAAATTGAAGGTATCAAAGATATAAGAGATGAATCAAATAGAGAGGGAATAAGAGTCGCTATAGATCTTAGAGCTAACGTAGAGCCAGAAACAATCAAAAGACAACTCTATAAAAACACTTCTATAGAAAGTTCTTTTGGTTTTAACACTTTAGCTATTGTTGATAGTAAGCCAAAAAATTGTAATCTAAAAGATTTCTTGGAAAACTTTTTAAAATTTAGAGAGGATGTTGTAATTAAAAAAACAAAATTTGATTTAAATAAAGCAGAATCAAGAGCGCATATTTTAATCGGATTATCTGTGTCGGTAGAAAACCTTGATAAAGTAATAAAAATTATCAGATCATCGAAAACTCCAGATGATGCAAAAAAAATACTCCTAAACACAAAATGGAAAATTAACAAGTCTTTAAAATTGATTAGCTTGGTTGAAAGTAAAAAAAGTAAAAATCTTTATTCTTTTACAGATTCACAGGTTGTGTCAATTTTAGAACTTAGACTGCAAAAATTAACAGCCTTAGGTATTAATGAAATAGAGATCGAAATTAAAAAGTTAGCTGATTTAATAATGGGATACAAAAAAATTATTAATTCAAAAAAAGAACTTCTAAGAGTTATTAGCGATGAATTAAAAAATATTAAAGATAAGTTTTCAGTTCCAAGAAGGACAAAAATTATTGATGCAATTCTCAATTATGATATTGAAGAAACTATTCAAAAAGAAGCTGTAATAATTACAGTTACCTTAAAAGGTTATATAAAAAGAGGTGCATTAAGTAATTTAAAACAACAGAAAAGAGGCGGTAAAGGAAAATCTGGTATTGTAACTAGAGATGAAGATTCTGTTGTTCAAACTTTGTCTGTTAATACTCATACCTCATTATTATTTTTTTCAACAGAAGGTTTAGTTTACAAAATTAAGGCATGGAAAATACCAGAAGGTTCGACAATATCTAGAGGCAAATCTTTATTTAATATACTCCCCCTAAAAAATCATCAATCTATAAGTTCAATTATGCCTTTTCCAGAAGATCAATCTGAATGGAAAAATCTACAAATAGTTTTTGCTACCAGTATGGGAAAAATTAGAAAAAATAACTTGGATGATTTTTCTTCTATTAACTCAGCTGGAAAAATTGCAATGAAATTAGATAATAATGATAAAATAATTGGTGTAAAAATTTGTAAAATTGATCAGGATATAATTCTGGGAACAAAAAAAGGTAAGTGTATAAGATTTGAATCAAAAAAATTAAGAACTTTTAAAGGAAGATCGTCCAAAGGAATAAAAGGTATTACCTTAGGAGATAAAGATAGTATTGTATCCCTATCAATTATTGATCATGATTCAAATAAAATGAAAAGTAAATTAAACAATGATGATAAGTCAGAAATAAAAGCAAAAGAAAAATTTATTCTTTCCATCACAGAGTTAGGTTATGGTAAGAGAACATCTCATTATGATTTTAGAGTGACTAATAGAGGTGGTAAGGGTATCATTGGAATAGTTAACTCAGTTAGAAATGGTGATATCTCTTCTTCTTTCCCAGTAAATGAAGGTGATGATGTAATGATTTCAACAGACAAGGGTCGTGTTATCAGAACTTCGGTTAAGGAAATTAGAGTTGCGGGTAGAAATACGCAAGGTGTAAGGATAATAAAACTTTCTGGAGATGAAAAAGTTGTTTCTGCAATTAAAATTGATGATAATTTGTCATAATGAAAAAAAATGCTATTTACCCTGGCACATTTGACCCAATAACATTTGGACACATTGATGTAATTAAAAAAGCATTAAAATTATTTGACAAAATAGTTGTTGCAGTTTCTGATGGTAATAATAAAAATTATCTTTTCAACTCTGATGAGCGTATTGAAATAGTTAAGCAAGCTCTTTTTTCAGATTTGCAATTAAACAAAAAAAAAATTATTATAGTTTCCTTTAAATCATTAACCACGGATCTTTGTTTAAAATATAAATCAAATATAATCTTAAGAGGATTGAGAGCTGTATCAGATTTTGAATATGAATTTCAATTAGCTGGAATGAACCGTAAACTTAATAACAATATAGAAACAATATTTTTAATGTCAGATGTCGAGAATCAAATTATCTCTTCTAGATTTGTTAAGGAAATAGTTAGATTGGGTGGAGATATTAAAAAATTTACGACAAAAAGTACAATTAAGTCTTTAAAAGAAAAATATGAATAAACTATTATCCAAAATTATAATTTTACTTTTTACTTTAACCAACAACATAATAGCAGAGGAAAACATAATGATTTTAAAACTAAAAGATGGAGATGTTAAAATTGAGTTATTTGCTGATAAAGCTCCCAATCATGTAAAAAGAATAAAACAACTGGCTGATGATGGTAAATATGACAATGTGGTTTTTCATAGAGTTATCGATGGCTTTATGGCTCAAACTGGTGACGTTAAATTTGGAAATTCATCGACTGATGATTTCAATTTAAAGAGAGCGGGGATGGGCGGTTCAGATTTACCAGACCTGAAAGAAGAATTTAGCGATATAAAACACGAAAGAGGTACTTTGTCTATGGCTAGATCACAAGACCCTAATAGCGCTAATAGCCAATTTTTTATTTGTTTTAAGGAAGCTTCATTCTTAGACAAACAATATACAGTTTTTGGTAAAGTTATAGAGGGCATGGAGTTTGTTGATAAAATAAAAAGAGGCGATGAAAACAATAATGGATCTGTTTCGGATCCAGATAAAATTATTAGTTTTAAATAATATTTAATTATCTTTCAATGACATTAAAAAAATTTGCTTTTAATGTTATTGAAAAAGATAAATATTCTAGGCTAGGCCTCATAGAAACTCATAGAGGAAATATACAAACACCTGCTTTTATGCCAGTTGGGACTCAAGCAACTGTAAAAGCTTGTTTAATTGACGATGTTATCAAAACAGGATCTGAAATTATTTTATCAAATACGTATCATTTAATGATAAGACCTGGTGTTGATAGAATAATTTCTGCAGGAGGTCTGCACAAGTTTATGAATTGTAAACTACCAATATTAACAGATTCAGGTGGATTTCAAGTAATGTCATTATCAAAATTAAACAAAGTTGACAGAGAAAAAGGAGCAATTTTTAATTCTCACGTAGATGGTAAAAAATTTGTGTTAAGTCCCGAAGAAAGTATACGTGTTCAAAAAGGATTAGATTCTGACATAGTTATGATTATGGACGAATGTCCCAAAAAAACTACTAATTATAATATTATTAATAAATCAATGGAATTATCAATTTATTGGGCAGAAAGATCTAAGACTGCCTTTGGTTTAAACCCGCACAAAGCATTATTTGGAATTGTACAAGGAGGTTTATTTAAAGATTTAAGAGTTAAATCTCTAAATGCACTTACCAAAATTGGCTTTGATGGCTATGCAATAGGAGGATTAGCTGTTGGTGAAACTCAAAATGAAATGTTCAAAGTTTTAAATGAGATTAAAGATATGATGCCTGAAGAGAAACCTAGATATTTGATGGGTGTCGGAACACCTGCTGATATTCTTGGTGCTGTAAAAAGAGGTGTTGATATGTTTGATTGTGTAATGCCAACTAGGTCGGGTAGAACAGGTCTAGCTTTTACCTGGAATGGACGAATAAATATAAAAAATAATAAGTTTAAAAGTGACAATGATCCATTGGACAAAAACTGTTCAAATTTAAATCTGAATAGGTACTCAAAAAATTATTTAAACCATCTTTTTAATACCAACGAAATTCTTGGATCTACACTTTTAACCCTTCATAATATCAATTTTTACCAAGAATTAATGTCAGCTATTAGAAATAATATCAAAATGGGCACATTTGATAAATTTCATGATGAATACATTGATAAGTTGTAATTTAAATATTTGCAATTATCTAAGTTATGGAATAAATAACTGTTTTTGGTAATAAAAATTATTTTAGTTAGATATTTTTTTATTGTTTAAATTTTTAAGTGTAAAGAAATTTAAAAATTTTAAAGAAGACTTCACCAAAAGTTTTTTTTTAAAATTAAATAAAAAAAAACATTAATCTCAATTAAAATAATTTCTATGTGGGCCCTTAGCTCAGTTGGTAGAGCAATTCCCTTTTAAGGAATGGGTCGATGGTTCGAGTCCATCAGGGCTCACCAAAAAAAATTATTTTTTTTTTAACCAAGGATTAGTGGGGGGTAACCTAGAATTATTTCATTTTCCCAATTAGTTAAATTTTTAATTCTTGTATCAGAGGATGGGTGGGTACTCATAAACTCTGATATTTCCTTACCTTTTCTTGATGCTTTCATTCTTATCCAAAGTTTTTTAGTCTCTCTTATATCGTGCCCTGATAATGATGCAAAAATCATTCCTAAATAATCAGCCTCACTTTCCTGTGTTCTGCTAAATGGGTTCATTATGCCTATTTGTGATAATAAACCGACAGTATTCATGCCAGTCACTCTGTTAACTTGAGAAAGTTTTCCGCCTGAAAAAATATCTATCAATCGAGTGCTAGTATTTAATAATACTCCTCTACTAGCTCTTTCAATAGAATGTTTTGCAACAGCATGAGCAATTTCGTGACCCATCACAGCAGCCAATCCATTTAAATTTTTTGTAATATCTAAAATTCCTGTGTAAATAGCAATTTTGCCACCTGGCATGCACCAAGCATTTTTAACTTTATCGTTATCTATAAGTATATATTCCCAATCAAATCCAGCAGTTGGATCTTCTATATTTAAATTTGAAAAATACTCAAATATAGAAAGCTCCATTTTCTTGCCAATATTTTTAATATCCTTAAGTGTTTTTTTATCATCACTCATTTTTTCTTTTTCTTTAACCTTTTCATAAATCTTAGCTGCCTGAGCGTTAAGATTAGCCTCAGGTATAATTTTGAGTTGTCGTCTATTAGTAATTGGAGCTGTTGAACAAGAATTAAACATAAAACCACAACAGCCACAACCAACATAACTTATAAATTTTCTTCTATTCATTTTAATAAAATTTTGATAATTATATGAATACAAACTTTATGAATTTAAACAATAAAATATTAGCTGCACTTTTCATCTTTTTTATATCATTCGTTATTTACTCAAGTTACCACTAGGATTATATGATTAAAAAGAAAAAAAAATCTATAGCGTTAAGGTTGAGAAACTACTTTTTTACTGGCGTCATAGTCTTAATCCCAATAGGTTTTACATTATACTTAAGTAAATTTCTTATTAATTTTTCAGCTAAACTTGTTCCAGCCGGGTTAAACCCGAACACTTATCTTCCATATTCCGTTCCTGGAATTGAAATAATCTTAACTATTTTTTTCATAACAATTGTAGGTAGTTTATCTTTATCTTTTTTAGGAAAAAAATTTTTACAAATAATTGACGATTTATTTAAAAGAATTCCTATATTAAGAACTATTTACTCAGCATTAGGTCAGATGACAGATTCTTTCAGAAATCAAGAGAGTAGCAAAAAAAGTGTAGTATTAATTGAATACCCGAGAAAAGGTACATGGGCAGTTGGTTTTGCTACCAAAAAAAATGAAGGTGAAATTAAGGATAAAACCAAAAGAGAATTAATAAATGTATTTGTTCCAACAACACCTAACCCAACCAGTGGCTTTCTATTAATGTTTCCAAAAGAAGACTTAATTTACTTAGACATGACATTTGAAGAAGCTTCAAAGTTTATAGTTTCTGCAGGAACATCTAATCCTAAAAGCTAAACTATATCATTAATTATATCTGCCTGATCATATAATTTTAATAAAGCTTTATATTTTTCAATACTGATATTTTCTTTTTCAATTAATCTAATTTCTTTTTCAGCTAATAAAAACAAATCTTCATTTTGGATAGGGTCGGCTAATCGAAAGTTTTTTACACCACTTTGCTTAAATCCTAGTAAATCTCCAAATCCTCTTAACTTCATGTCTTCTTCTGAAATTTTAAAACCATCATTTGAATTTTTTAAAATATTAATTCTTTTTTTTGCATTTACACTTAAATTAGATTTAAACATTAATATACAACTTGCTTGTTTTGTGCCACGACCAACTCTACCTCTTAACTGGTGTAATTGAGATAAGCCAAATTTATTAGCATTTTCAATTATAATTACATTGGCATTAGGAAAATCTATGCCAACTTCAATAATAGTTGTTGATACTAAAATTGAATACTTCTTATTTAAAAATTTATTTAGTATTAATTCTTTTTCATCAGTGTCAATTTTTCCATGAAGTAGCGCTACCTTGTTTGGAAAAAGTTTATTTAAAAATTTATATTTGTTAACAGAGGACTGATGGTCTATTTTTTTTGATTCCTCTATTAAAGGGCACACCCAAAATATTTGATTACCATTCTTAATTTCTTTTTTAACAAAATTTAAAACATCCTCTATTTTACTTTCAAGTTTACTATAAGTTTTGACTTCTTTTCTATTGTTAGGTTTTTCTTTTATTATAGAGACATCCATATCACCATAGGCTGACATTGTTAAAGTTCGAGGTATCGGTGTTGCAGACATCAATAGAACATCACAGTTGTTACCACCCTTATCAGACAAGAGTTTTCTTTGTCTTACTCCAAACTTATGCTGTTCATCGATTATAATAAAACCTAAATTAGCAAATATTATCTTTTTTTGAAAAATTGCATGAGTGCCAAAAACCATTTGTGTTTTATTATCTTTTAAATCTTTAATAATTTTTTTTTTATTAGTAATTTGACTTTTGCTGGACAACAAACCAATTGAAATATTTTTAGGGAAAAGTTCTTTTGCAAGATTATAATGTTGCCTAGCTAAAATTTCAGTTGGCGCCATCAAGGCAACTTGAAAACCTGAACTAATAACATTTAAAGAAGATATTAACGAAACTATAGTTTTACCACTACCAACATCACCTTGTAAAAGTCTAAACATTTTACTTTTTGACATTAAATCTTTATTTATATCTATCAAAGAAGCTTTTTGATCATTAGTTAGTTTAAAGTTTAATTTGTTAATGATGTCGTTATAAGATTTTTCAGAAAATTTTTTTGATTTTTTTTTTATTTTTTTTATCTTTTTTCTTATTTCAGAATTTACAAGAAAAGATGCTAAGATTTCATCATATGCAAGCCTTTTGTAAAAACTTGACTTGTAATTATCAATATTTTTTGGATCATGTAATTTAATAATAGAATTATTCCAACTTTCATTATTAAATTTATCTAGAATATTTTGGTTGTGCCATTCATTTAATATGGGCAAATTTTTTAGTATTTGATTAATAATCTTATTATAAGTTTTTTCAGTTATACCATCAGTTAAAGAATATTTATTGTGAACAGCTTCTATTAGAGAGCTATCTTTAGAAACATAAGTTGGATTAGTAATTTGATACTGGCCTTTATAAGAACCGATTTTTCCACTTATGCTTACTTGTTCATTTAAAGGTAAAATTTTTCTCACATACCCCTCATAACTATTAAAAAATATGCAGTCAATTTTACCAGTTTCATCTTCACAATTTACCTTATTAGGCAAATTTCTTACTCTTGGAAAATGATATTTTGTAGGAAATATTTTAATTGTTTGAACTTCGCCTATTTTTAGATCGCAAATATTACTGGTTAGACTCCTATCAGTGAATGTCTTTGGTAATCTCCATAATAAATCAAAGATATTATTAACTTTTTTTTTTTTCAAAATTTCCATGGTTTTTTTGCCCACACCACTAAGTTTTGTTAAATCCGATAATAAATAATCATAATTATTTATATTTTCCATGCTAGATTTAATATATTAAATTTTATCATGATTAATACAGCGAATTTAAAAAAAAAAATTATCTATAGATCAAACTATAGAGGAACAAAAGAAATGGACAAATTGCTTGGATCTTTTACTAAAAAATATATCAACATTATTGATGAGGCGGAATTACAATATTTATGTGATTTATTAGATCTGGATGATGAAAATCTTTATAAATATAATCAAGGTCAACAAACAACTATAAAAATTCATTCAAATTATGTAACAAAATTATTTAAAAATTATGTTTATATAGTTGAATGATGGCGGAGAGACTGAGATTCGAACTCAGGAAAGAGTTGCCCCTTTGCCGGTTTTCAAGACCGGTGCATTCAACCGCTCTGCCATCTCTCCGTTAGTGAGTGTTTATTTGAAGAATTGAATATTTTCAACTAAAAAAATTATTGAAATAACTTCACAAAACTCAATTAGTCTAAGTTTGGTCCAAATTTTATAGCTTAGCCGAACCTATAATAGCTAATTTTTTAAAATCTAAGTTTGAAATTTATAAGTAAAATCGAGAAATGTATGTGGTACGATGCAAGGTGGGTAGGAGATTTGTGTCATTTCAAGGCCGGTACTTCCAATTGTTTTGCTATCTCTTCGTCTACAAACTCTTATTCGTGAATTTAAAAATTTTAACTTTAAAGCATATAAAATAATCAATTAATGATTTATAAGCGAATATTACTTATCTATGAGAAACAAAGAATTTAACACAGGTATTGCTTTAACAGCTTTTGGTTCATTTTGGTGGGGCGTGTTTGGCGTGTTATACTTTAAATATATTTCATTTGCTGGGCACATTGAAGTTGTTATTCATAGAGCTATTTGGACATCACTAACATTAATACTTTCAACGGTATATTTTTCTAAATGGGGTATATTTTTTGATTTAATTAAAAATTTTAAAAAACTTTTAACTCTTTTTTTTTCAGGACTATTAATTTTTATTAATTGGGCTGCATGGATATATGCAGTTGCTAATGAACAAATTATAGATGCAAGTTTTGGTTATTTTATTATGCCTATTTTAAGTGTTTTTTTAGGAAATATTTTTTTTAAAGAAAAACTTAATAACAAGAGAAAAATTTCAATTATGTTAGTAATAATTTCAATAGCATTTTTACTTTTTTTTAACTTTAGATTTATACCCTGGGTTGGGTTGGTTGTAGCTTTAAGTTGGGGCTTTTATAATTTATTAAGAAAAAAAATAAATGTTGATACTGATATAGGACTTTTGGTTGAAAGTTTATTTATCCTTCCTTTTGCTTTGATAGTTTTTTATTTAATTGTTCAAAAAGGTCTTAATGATTTTAGTTTTTCTAATCCATCACTAATGTTTATTCTTTTATTAGCCGGTCCAATGACGGTAATACCGCTGTTCTTATACGTGCGTGGTGTAGAGCTTTGTGGCTTAGGACCTACTGGAATGATATTCTATATAACTCCAACTTTTCAGTTTATATTAGGTTTTTTTTATTATAATGAGCCTTTTTCCATCATAAAGTTGGTAAGCTTCATTTTAATCTGGATTGCTGTATTTATTTATTTAAAAGATTTATATGAAAATGATTAAAATTTTATTTACATTATTAATAACTTTTTTTACATTATCTGCGTCATCTAATGAGTCTTCTTTTGAAAACTGGCTTAAAGATTTTAAATTATATGCATTAAAAAATAATATTTCGGAAGATACCTTTGACATTACAATGTCTAATGTTAAATTTTTACCGAAGGTTATCAAATATGATCGTTTTCAACCTGAGTTTTATGAAGATACAAAAACTTATATTTCAAAAAGAACATCTAATCAAAAAATAAAAAAAGGTTCTCAACTATATAATGAAAATAAAAATTTTATAGATAGCATAGAAGTAAAATTTTCTGTTGAAAAACAACTACTTTTATCATTGATGGGTATAGAGACAAATTTTGGAACATATGTTGGCAAAATGGATATTTTGTCATCATTAGCTACCTTAAGTTTTGATAAAAGAAGAAGTGTTTTTTTTACGAATGAATTAATTACAATACTACAACTTGTAGAGAGAGGTGTAATAGACCATAAAATTTTATATGGATCATGGGCTGGTGCTTTTGGGAATTTTCAATTTATGCCTAGCACAATTGAAAAATATGCAATCGATTATGATAAAAATGACATAATAGAACTTAAGACTACAATAGATTCTTTTGCTTCGGCAGCAAACTATATAAACAAAATTGGTTGGAAAATCAATCAACCATGTTTTATTGAGGTTACATTAAAAGATGATGTGCCAAAAAAGTTTTTAAATACGTCTGCTAAAAAATTAAATAATAAGAAAAAATTTAAATATATAAAAAAATTTATTAATAATAATGATAATTACAATATAAATGATGATTTAATTGCTGCTATTATAACACCAGATAAAGATATAATACCTAATTCAGAAAATTTAAAACCTGCTTATGTTGTATTTGAAAATTATGAAAAAATACTTCAGTGGAATAGGTCTTTAAGATTTGCATTGGCCGTTTGCACATTAAAAGATAAATTTAAAAATGTATTATAAAATTTTTTTTATTTTATCTTTATTTATTTTATCTAATTGCACTTTAGATACGACTATTAATAATAAAATTAATAAAACATTCTACAAAGAACCTTTTATAAATAAAGGTTTTGCACTTATTTATAATGATGATTTATTTCAAAATAAAATAATTAATAAAAAATTAGATAATAAAAGTTTTATTTTACTTCAAACAAATCTTATAGATGGCACAACTGTTAAAATAAAAAATTTATTAAATGACAAATATACAATCGCTAAAGTTACGGTTGATTCAAATTATCCGTCTTTTAATAATTCTGTAATTACAACTCGTATAGCAGATGAGATTGAGTTAGATTTAGATCATCCATACATTGAAATTACAGAGATTATTGATGGATCTCATTTTGTTGCAAAAAAAACTCAAACATTTGATGAAGAAAAAAATGTTGCTGCTAAAGCTCCAATAGATGATATTAACATTAGTGATTTAAGCAACACAGACAACGATTCTACTAAAATTAAAAAAGATAAAAAAATTAATAAAAGTAACTTTGTATATATTATAAAAATTGCTGATTTTTATTTTATTGATACTGCAAAAACTATGATAGATAGAATAAAGAATGAATCATCTGTTAAAAATATTAAATTAAAAAAAATGAGTGATACAAAATTTAGAGTTTATCTTGGTTCTTTTAGTGATTTAAAATCACTACAAATTGCATTTAATGACATTAATGTAATGAATTTTGAAAATATTGAGATTATTAAAAATGATTAGATTTATAAATTTTATTTTACTTAAAATAACATTAACTTTAATTTTATTATCACCTGTAAATGCCGAGTTTGATGTAAATGTTTCTACTGTAATCTTACAAGATTATGCATCTGGTGAAATTCTTTTTGAAAAAGATGCTGACAGGTCTATATATCCTGCTTCAATGACAAAAATAATGACAACCATGATTGCTTTTGATCAAATTAAAAAAGGTGAGCTTAGTTTAGATGATAAATTTACAATATCTGAAAATGCTTGGAGGTTATCTGCCGCGGGTTATTCATCAATGTTTATAATGGTAGGTGATGATGTAACTGTGGAAGATTTACTTAAAGGTATAATAATTGCATCAGGAAATGATGCGTGTGTTGCATTAGCTGAAGGTATAGCTGGTTCAGAAGAGCAATTTGCAATTTTAATGACTGCAAAAGCTATAGAAATTGGAATGGTGAATACAAACTTTTCAAATGCATCGGGTATTAATGATCCTTATAATAATTCTACAGTACGAGATATTATGATTATGTCTAATTACTTGATTAGAAATTATCCTGAATTTTATAAATATTTTTCAGAAAAAGAATTTACATGGGATAGAACTGGTGGTGA
>Ga0209091_10002898_pt1 | contig 14107 bp, 9 predicted proteins | sample ArcticOcean_MG_C_6_FD_187438 | JGI IMG/M metagenome (GOLD analysis project Ga0209091, IMG submission 187438) | Marine microbial communities from western Arctic Ocean - ArcticOcean_MG_CB8_128 (SPAdes) (version 2) | ecosystem: Environmental > Aquatic > Marine > Oceanic | place: Arctic Ocean...
CTTTAATTTGTTGGTTTCGATCACTTTGGCGCAGATCACCATGTAAACCTGTGCACTGTATACCCAGCGTGCGTATGACTTTAAGCCAGATGTCTACCTGCTTACGACTATTAACAAAAACAATGGCTTGTTTTACTTCTGGCAACCGCAGTAAGGCTTTAAGTAGGTGTTCTTTGTGCTGTTCGTTGTCGGCTTGATAAACTGCTTGGATAATTTTTTTAGCCACATGGCGGGGTGCTTCTACAGCAACCTGGACGGCGCTCTCTGCTAATAAATCATGGGCAAAGGCCTGCACTTTATCGCCTTCCAACGTGGCCGAGAACATCGACGTTTGGCGCTCAAGTGGCAGCAAGTCTGAGACTTGGTGGATGGCTTGTATAAAACCTAAATCCAACATGCGATCGGCTTCGTCAATCACAAACACAGTCACTTGAGACAAATCCAAGGCCATGTGTTCTTCAATTTCTATTAAACGGCCAGGCGTTGCGACTAAAACATCGATGGTTTCAGCCACCATGGCCTTTTGCATGCCAAAGGGCACGCCACCCACAATGAGGCAACTCTTTAGGTGATTGTGAGCCACGAGTTGCTCTACTTGATCGTAGGTTTGACGTGCAAGTTCGCGAGTAGGGCTAAGAATAAGTACCTTCGGCGTACCCACTTCTTGCCTTGGCGTGTCTAAAATGTGTTGCAAGGCAGGCAAAACAAACGCCAGTGTTTTACCCGTGCCAGTGGGCGCAGATGCCAGCACATCATGACCTTCTAAAAGCGGCGGAATAGCTTGCTTCTGGATCGCAGTGGGTTGGGTAAATTCGTGCTCTGCAAGGGCATGCAGTAATTCTTGATCCAGCTGTAAATCGACAAAAGACACTGTGGCATAACTCAATGAATAAACAAGCCCGTAGGATACCGTATTTTGTTGATAATAGATTTAGCAATCTAGGCTTATGAGTTGGAAAGCCTTGCTCTGAAAAATCTTTGGACTACGACATGGGTTTCGATAGGTGAAGTAAATTATGTAATAGTTTCAGCGACATGTTATCAGCATTTTGTAAATGCTATTATTTCATGGAGATAGACTTGTGTAAGAGGCATTAGTGTCGCAGCAATGTCGTTTTCAGATATGCGCTGATTTCCAACGCTTGGATAATGGAGCGGTTATATCATAGTGTTCTGGCGCAGGAATAACTAAATTTTTGTATCGCATTGACGCGCATAGAACCTCGAATTTAAGTTAAAACAGAGAACAACATGTCTGCTGATTCAACCAAAGACAACGTAGTGCGTTTGCACCCAGGCGCTGGCCGAAATAAATCTCGTATTCACCTGCGTGGACGTCAAGTTAATTTAGACACATTAGCGCAGCTGCGACAATTAATGGGTGACCAACCGATTAAACGTGACATGCTGGTTGAGTACTTACATCTGATTCAAGATAACTTTGGTTACTTGTCTGCCGCACATCTGGCAGCCTTGGCTCACGAAATGAATATCCCTATGGCTGAAGTCTATGAATGTGCCACTTTTTATGCGCATTTTGACATTGTTAAAGAAGGTGAACTACCGCCTCCTGCAGTTACTGTGCGGGTTTGCGACAGCCTCAGTTGTCAACTTGCAGGTGCCGTTCAACTCAAGGCAGCCATAGAGGCAGGAACAGATCCCACTGAAGTGCGTATTGTTAACGCGCCATGCATGGGTCGCTGCGACACCGCTCCAGTGGCTGAAGTAGGTCATTATCATGTCGATCGCGCTGATGCGGCTAAAGTTGTGGATGCGATTCAAGCTAAACATTTTCACCCAGAGATTCCAGACTACCTAGCCTATGAAGCCTATGTAGCAGAGGGTGGTTACACTTTGCTAAAGCAGTGTTTAGCGGGTGATTATAGTTGGGAAGATATCCAAAAGGTATTGGCTGATGCCAATCTTAAAGGTCTGGGTGGTGCTGGTTTCCCCACGCATATGAAATGGAAGTTTGTGCGCCAAGAACCCAAGCCCCGTTACCTTGCGATTAATGGTGACGAAGGTGAACCGGGAACATTCAAAGACCGCTTGTATTTAGAATCTGACCCTCATCGTTTTATCGAAGGTGCGTTAATCAGTGCTTGGGCTGTGGAAGCTGAAGCTGCTTATATCTATCTGCGTGACGAGTACCCAGCAGCATTGGAGATATTAAAAGCTGAAATTGGTAAAGTCGAGGCTGCGGGTCTAGCACCTGCAGGTGGCATTCATCTAAGACGCGCTGCGGGTGCATATATCTGTGGTGAAGAGTCAGCCATGATTGAGTCCTTAGAAGGTAAGCCTGGTATGCCTCGTCATCGGCCACCTTTTGTGGCTCAGGTCGGTTTGTTTAATCGACCCACCCTTGTAAATAATATTGAAACGGTTTTCTGGATTCGCACCTTGGTCGATAAGGGTGCAGAGTGGTTCTCAAGCCAAGGCCGCAACGGTTCTCAGGGCTTGCGCAGCTTTTCTGTGTCTGGCAGGGTTAAAAACCCGGGGGTTAAGTTAGCACCCGCAGGTATTACCATGCAGGAACTAATGGAAGAATATTGTGGGGGTATGGCGGATGGTCACACCTTCAAAGGCTATCTTCCAGGGGGTGCCTCAGGAGGCATATTGCCAGCAGGTATGGCGGATATCCCACTCGATTTTGGTACCCTGAATAAATATGGTTGCTTTATTGGGTCTGCTGCAGTGGTGGTTTTATCAGACCATGACAATATGCGCGATGTGGTAGTGAACTTACTCAAGTTCTTTGAGGATGAGAGCTGCGGTCAATGTACGCCGTGTCGTGTGGGTACAGAAAAAATGGTTAAATTACTACAGCGTCCAGATTGGGATCAAGCCTTAATGGCCGAACTGACCCAGGCCATGTGCGATGCCTCCATTTGTGGATTAGGCCAAGCAGCGTCTAACCCCATCAGTACCGTATTTAAATATTTTGACGCTAATTTGATCGCTACTGATCTGGCAGCCAGTGCAAAACCAGTAGCCATTGCGGGAGACACAAAATGAGTCAAGATATTATTAGTTTCACCCTCGACGGTGAAAGTGTGACCGCCAAAAAAGGCGAAACTATTTGGCAAGTCGCTCAGCGTTATGGTGAAACCATTCCTCACCTTTGCTACAAACCAGAACCGGGCTACCGAGCAGACGGCAACTGTCGTGCTTGCATGGTCGAAATTGAAGGGGAACGAGTGCTCGCTGCTTCTTGCTTGCGCTCACCCAGTGAAGGTATGGTCATCACCAGCGCCAATTCTGAGCGGGCACAATCGTCACGTAAAATGGTCATGGAGCTTTTAGCCACAGATCAGCCGGATCGTGAAGAATCACCTGATAAAAGCTCTCACTTTTGGGCCATGGCTGATCTCTTAGCAGTTGATGCGAGTCAAGCTCGCTTTGATGAAACTGAAAAACCTTGTGCTGACAACAGCAGTAAAGCCATGCGTGTGAATTTACAATCATGCATTAACTGTAACTTGTGTGTGCGGGCTTGCCGTGAAGTTCAGGTCAATGATGTGATTGGTATGGCTCATCGTGGCGCTGAATCTAAAATTGTATTTGATTTTGATGATCCTATGGGTGATTCCACCTGTGTTAACTGTGGCGAATGTGTGCAAGCTTGTCCTACTGGGGCCTTGATGCCATCTACAGTGACCAGTGAAGATGGTAAGGGTGACAGTGCAGATTACGACCGTAAGGTAGACAGTGTATGTCAGTATTGTGGTGTAGGCTGTCAGTTAACCTATCACGTAAAGGACGAGCGTATTGTTTATGTTGATGGACGAGACGGTCCAGCTAACCAGAATCGTTTGTGTGTAAAGGGTCGTTTTGGTTCTGACTATATTCACCACGGTGACCGCATCACTAAACCATTGATTCGTCTTCAAGGTGCACGCAAAGGTATTCATAATGACTTTGATCCAGCCAAACCGCTAACGCACTTTCGCGAAGCCAGCTGGGAAGAAGCTCTGGACTTTGCCGCTAATGGATTCGTTAAAATTCGTGATACTCAAGGTAAAAAAGCCCTTGCAGGTTTTGGTAGTGCTAAAGGTTCTAACGAAGAAGCTTACTTGTTTCAAAAGTTGGTACGCACTGGTTTTGGTAGCAACAACGTAGACCACTGTACCCGTTTATGTCACGCCTCCTCGGTAATGGCATTGTTGGAAGGCTTGGGATCTGGTGCAGTATCAGCCTCCTTCATGCAGGCGAAGCACGCAGACGTGGTGGTGATTACCGGTGCTAACCCAACCAACAACCACCCTGTTGCTGCAACTTTTTTTAAGCAAGCTGCAAAAAATGGCACCAAGATTATTGTTTTAGACCCACGTGGTTTGGCAATGAAGAAATATGCCAGCCACATGATTCAGTGCCAACCAGCAAGCGACGTAAGCTTCTGGAATGCTATTATGAACGTTATCGTTACAGAAGAGCTGTACAACCAAAAGTACATCGACTCGATGACGACTGGTTTTGACGCGGTGAAAGAGCACGTTAAGCGCTACACACCCGAAGCAATGTCACCCATTTGTGGTGTAGACGCAGACCTCATTCGTGAAGTGGCACGTTTATATGCTACAGCTAACAACGCCATGATCTTCTGGGGTATGGGCGTATCCCAGCACGTGCATGGCACTGACAACTGCCGCGCTATGATCTCTGTGGCGTTAATGACAGGCCAGATTGGCCGTGAAGGGACTGGTTTGCATCCACTTCGTGGTCAAAATAACGTTCAGGGTGCATCGGATGCGGGTCTTATTCCGATGATGTACCCAGATTACAAAGGGGTTAACGTAGCCAGTGTTAAAGCCATGTTTGAGGACCTATGGGGCACTGAGCTTTCTGATGAGCCAGGCTTAACTGTCGTAGAAACCATGGACGCTGTTCATGATGGTTCTGTCACTGGTATGTATGTGGAAGGGGAAAACCCAGCCATGTCTGATCCAGACTTACACCACGCCCGTGGCGCCTTGGCTAAACTTCAGCACTTAGTGGTACAAGACTTGTATGTCACCGAAACGGCGATGTATGCAGATGTCGTCTTACCCGCTTCAGCATGGCCGGAAAAGGACGGCACGGCATCTAACACTAACCGTACAGTGCAAATGGGTCGCCAAGCAGTGAACCCACCTGGTGACGCACGTCAGGATTGGTGGATTATTCAAGAATTGGCCAACCGTATGGGCCTAAATTGGACTTACACTCATCCCAAAGATGTGTTTGCCGAAATGAAGCAAGCGATGCCAAGTTTGAATAACTTGACTTGGGAGCGACTAGAAAGGGAACATTCAGTAACATACCCTTGTCCTGCTGAAGATCATCCGGGTAACGATATCGTGTTTATCGATAGCTTCCCTATTGAAGGTGGGCGCGGCAAGTTTGTTGCTGCAGACATCATAGATCCTGATGAGCGTCCTGATGACGAATACCCAGTCATCCTTACGACTGGCCGTCAGCTAGAACATTGGCATACAGGCTCGATGACTCGCAGAGCCACTGTACTAGATGCCCTTGAGCCTGAAGCAGTGGCGACCTTGAGTCGTGAAGAACTGTCTAAGATTGGAGCTAAAGCAGGGGATATGATTCGTGTTTCTACCCGTCGTGGCAGCATTGAATTATTGGCCCGTGAGGATGCTGATGTCCCGGCTGGCGTGATTTACATTCCATTCTGTTTCTCTGAAGCGGCGGTAAATATGCTCACCAACGCAGCACTTGATCCTGTGGGAAAAATCCCAGAGTTCAAATTCTGTGCCTCACGCATTGAACGCGTTAACTAATCAATGCATTGTGAGTGACTGACGGTAAAATAAGGCAAGGCGAGACAAGACAAGTGAAGCCACAATAGGTTATTGAGTGGTCACTTGGCTCAGGCCATCTTAAAAGACCAGCTAAATGCTGGTCTTTTATTTTCTATGGGCTGGAGATTGTGAATGATTCCCCTTGTTTAGAAACTGCCTGCTAACTTGGACATTATTTTCCTGCCTGAGCCATGACATTGTTTAGTGTTTAATACTTAAAATATGTTAAAAAGGTAAGCATAAAAGGGCAAGATTAATTAGTCGATCGTGAAATGACTGATGCCGATGACAGCTGCACTTATGTTTTAAGGAATACGCTATTATGAAAACTAAAACTTTAGATTTAGATTTTGTTCGCCGTCAGTTTCCAGCCTTTAGTGAGCCGAGTTTAAAAGGGACAGCTTTTTTTGAAAACGCAGGTGGCTCCTACATGTGCTGCCAAGTGATGGATCAGTTAGACCGCTATCTGCGGCAAACTAAAGTGCAGCCATTTCATCCATACCCTCAGGCCCAAGAGGCTGGGGCACACATGCAAAGTGCTTATGGAAAATTTTCAGGTTGGTTAAATGTGGGCTCAGAAGAAATCTACTTTGGTCCCTCCACGAGTCAAAACACCTATGTATTAGCTCAGGCCATGTTAGGTTGGCTCAAAGAAGGTGATGAAATTATTGTCACTAATCAAGATCACGAAGCAAACTCTGGCGTTTTTAGAAGGCTTGCACAGCAGGGTATTGTAGTTAAAGAGTGGTGTGTTGATGCAAACAGTGGCAGTTTAAATGTGGACCATCTGCCTGCTTTGTTTAATAAACACACTAAACTCCTTGTCTTCCCCCATTGTTCTAATATTCTTGGTGAGATTAACCCAGTGGCCCATATTGCTGATTTAGCGCGAGACAAGGGTATTAAAACTCTTGTTGATGGGGTCTCTTATGCGGGGCACGGTTTGCCTGACGTAGACGCTTTAGGCGTCGATATTTACCTATTTTCGCTCTACAAAGTCTATGGTACCCATCAAGGGGTCATGGTTGTGCGCCAGCAAATGGATGCATGTTTGAGTAACCAAGGGCATTATTTTAATGACCATTTGCGTGCAAAGCGCTTAACTCCCGCAGGTCCAGATCATGCACAAATTGCAGCAGCAGCGGGCGTTTGTGATTATCTAACGACCCTTTACCAGCATCACGTGGGCTCCAGTAAGGCCCGTGACCAAAACAAAAACAAAGTGGTTCACGACTTATTGAGACAAGCCGAGATCGATGTACTAGAACCTCTATTGGAATTTTTTAATGAGCATCAGAAAATCACGCTCATTGGCCCCAAGCATGCGGTCAACAGAGCACCCACAGTGTCAGTTTTGGTTAAAGGTCACAAAGCGTTTGATCTAGCCAGCGCATTAGGTCAAAAGGGACTCATGTGTGGCGCTGGGCATTTTTACTCAAAGCGGCTTTTAGAGGCCATGGGCATTGATGCTGAAGAGGGTGTTTTACGATTTTCTTTGGTGCACTATACCAGTGCCCAAGACGTTACTAAACTCACGCAAACACTTAAGGCGCTTATTGCATAAAAATCAGTAGCTGCGTTAGGAAGGTTTATCGTGCTGGTGATCTAGTTCTTAACTGCAGATTGGTGCACAATAACTTATTGTCTAGCTTTCATGTTTATTACTATGCCAATTTGGGTCGATGCAGATGCCTGCCCCGGTGTCATTAAAGAAATTTTGTTTCGTGCGGCTGAGCGCGCACAAATTGCTACCACCTTGGTAGCCAACCAATACATTAAAACACCGCCATCTAAGGTCATTAGTAGTATCCAGGTAGGTCAAGGATTTGATGTGGCTGATAATGAAATTGTGCTGCGAGTCACGGCAGGAGATTTGGTGATTACGGGTGATATTCCTTTGGCTGCAGAAGTGGTTGAAAAAGGTGCACAAGCGCTTAGCCCAAGGGGCGAATCTTATACCAAAGAAACCATTCGACAGCGTTTAAATATGCGGGACTTTATGGAAACCCTGCGTAACAGTGGTGTTCAAACTGGAGGTCCAGCTACCTTAAATCATACGGATCGCCAGACCTTTGCGAATAAATTAGATCGCTGGATTGCCAAACAGGATAAACAAAAAAAGGCATGCCCATGAAACAAGCGGACCTTTCAAGTTACCTTGTGCACCCCAACCCAGATAATGGCGCGCTCACCAGTCAAGTCACAGGGCGTGATCATACGGGTGCGGATGTTGATGTGGACGTCGTCACTGAACGGGGTTTGACGGTGTATTTAAATAAACAAGAAATTGTGACTCTGATGACCCTAGGGGACCACCCTCAATACCTTGCGGTGGGTTTTCTGTTGAACCAAAATATGCTCCAAGCCGATGATGTGATTACCGGTATAGACTATGACGAAGAGCTAGAAGTTGCCATAGTGCGCACTCAGCGTGAAACTGATTACGAAGATAAAATGAAGAAAAAAGTACGCACGTCTGGCTGCGCTCAAGGCACCGTATTTGGTGACATCATGGAGAAGTTCGATACCATTGATCTGTCTCAAGACGCCACATTAAAGACCAGTTGGCTCTATCAACTAGCGCGCCAAATTAATACTACGCCGAGTATTTATCAAAAAGCGGGAGCCATCCACGGCTGTGTTTTATGTCATAAAACGCAGCCTTTGGTCTATATGGAAGATGTGGGGCGCCATAATGCCATCGACAAAATTGCGGGCTATATGCACATGCACAAGATTCAACCCCATGATAAATGCTTCTACACCACAGGCCGTTTAACCTCTGAAATGGTGATCAAAACTGTGCAAATGCAGATTCCTATTCTTATTTCACGCTCGGGCTTTACTGCTTGGGGTGTTGATTTGGCTCAAAAAGCAGGACTAACGCTGATTGGCAGGGCTAAAGGGCGTAAGTTTTTAGTGTTAGCCGGTTTTGAACGAGTGCACTATGATGTTGATGTAGATCAGATTGCCGATGAACCTAAACACGCAGGCCGTAAAAATGGCGATTAAAGCCAACCAATTGGTGGGAGTAATACTTGCGGGGGGACTTTCTAGACGCATGGGTGGTGGTGATAAATCCATGTTAGCCCTAGGTGGCCAATCCATTCTCAATTATGTGGTTGACTTAGCACAAGCCCAAGTTGAAACCTTGGTCCTCAACGCTAATGGTGACGCAGAGCGTTTTGCCTCTTTTGCACTGCCTGTTCAGGCTGATATAGTGCCCGATTTTGCGGGTCCTTTAGCTGGTGTGGTATCGGCTATGGCATGGACAAAACAAAATAGAACGAATGCCACGCATATTATTACTATGGCTGCAGACACGCCTTTTTTTCCAGCAGACTATGTAGCTCGAATGCTCAAGCAAATGCAGGAGAAAGAGCAACGTTTGGCGTGTGCTAGCTATCAGGGTCGAACTCAGCCAGTGTTTGGCTTATGGCCAGTGGACTTATTTGAAGACTTATACCAAGCTATTGTAGAGGACGACATGCGCAAGGTGGATCGTTTTACTGCCCCTTATGGGGTCGCAGATGTCGCCTTTGACGAGCTGTTAGAAAACCCATTTTTTAATGTCAATCGGCCAGAAGACCTGATCCTTGCAGAGCAGTTGATCAGCCCATAAGTGGTGTAATTTTTACTGTGCTACCCATTAGTCATAAATAAAATTGGTTATATGTTTTGGGAAAGTCTTAGCGCTAGGCGTGAATTACTATTAATGAGTGAGTCCGTTTATAGGCCTAAAGCTTAAAAAGACAGATCGGTAATCTTTGTCATAGCTCTAGGACTGCCAAGAATTGTAGCGTTTTTGAGAGTAAACATTGGCCTTGGTCATAGGGCCCTAAACTCAAAATTAAGCATCACCCATGCCAAAACTGGTAAAGGGAATAAAGTCCACAAGTGAGCCAGCGGGTATGTTGCCACTCGCTTCGTCCACTTCTACCAGACCATCAGCACGGGTCATAGAGGTTAAAATACCTGACCCATGGGATGCGCTGCGTTGCAACACATAGTCACCATTAGGCTGTTGTTCTTGAAAGACTCTCAGCCATTCTCTTCGACCGACCTTCTTATTAACATCAAAACCTAGTTTTTGCGGGTATGACTTAGGACGATGCCAACCACCCCCACTTAATGCCCGAATTAAGGGTTGCCCAAACATTAAGGTACATACGTTAGCCGCCACAGGATTGCCAGGTAAACCAAGGAACAAGGCTGGGCCGAGTTGACCAAAGGCCAGAGGCCTGCCTGGTTTAATAGCTAAGCGCCAAGCATGAACTTCGCCCAGGTCTTTTAATACGTTGGCTATATGATCGTGGCTGCCCGTTGAAGCACCACCAGAAGTAATGATGAGTTGGTGATCTTGGCTTGCACTATCCAACGCAGTGCGGATTGTAGAGAAATCGTCTGCCAAAATACCAAGGTCTGTAACCTCGCAGTGTAAACTGGTCAGTAAGGCTTTAAGCAGGTATCGGTTGACGTCATAGATACCGTCTTCGGGTAACTCTTGTCCTAGTTCATAGACTTCATTGCCAGTTGAAAAGAGTGCTACCCTAACCTTGTTATAAACCCTTAACTGGGCTTGGCCCACCGCGGCAGCAAGGCCAATATCTTGTGGCCGAATGAGCTGACCTTGGTTGATAATAACCTCTCCAGCCTTGACGTCTTCGCCCTGTGGACGCCAGTTAGAGTGGGCTTTGTAGTGGCTTGGAAAGGTGACAGAGTCGTTAGTAAGGTGCACATCCTCTTGCATAACCACTGTATTTGCGCCTTTGGGCATTTGTGCTCCAGTCAACACCCGCATACAGTAACCCTGTTTGAGGCTGAGTTTCTCACTTCCTCCCGCGTTGGCTTCCGTGGCCATGAGTGGCAGTGTGGCGTCTGGTTGCTGGATTAAATCGTTACAGTTAAAGGCATAACCATCCACAGCTGCATTATCAAACCTAGGGCTGTCATATGGGGTCGTTAAAGCTTCAGCTAAACGACGGTTCATGCATTGTTCTAGCGGCAGCGTTTGGCTTTTGACTTGCGTGGACGCTAGTGCCTGCATACGCTGCCAAACGGTCTCAGCGGTTTGCAATTGTTGGGCTGGGCTGTAACAGTCATTAACCTCATGCACTGCTGGTGTGGTGACTAAGCCAGTGTGCTGCAAAACGAAGTCTGTGACTTGTTGTATATTGTTGAGGTCTAATTGCGGCAGATCACTGGGCAGATGGGGTTGATCTGTGACAAGCGCAACAATGTTGGGCATCTGATCAGCCAACAAGCCCTCCTTATTAAGGTGTCGTACGATTTCCAATTTTGGGTGAACGGCACCTTTATAGCCCTCTACGATGACTAAATCACAGGGCTCAAACAAGGGGAGTAATTGCTCTAGTTTTGGCGTATCTTGTTCACGGTGTTCACGCATTAAGGCCCAGCGGTGCTGGGTGGCCAAAAGAGTTTGCTTAGCACCTGCGGCACGGTGACGGTAACTATCACGCCCTGGTTCATCAATATCCACATTATGGTGGGCGTGTTTCACTGACGACACCTTATAGCCCATGGATGTAAGTTGGCTAATAAGCCTTTCCACTAGGGTCGTCTTGCCGTTATTTTTCCACCCAACAACACCAAAAACTTTCATGCCGTGATTCCATTATATACTGCACAAATATGCCCCAATTGTACTGCATTTTTATACCTGTGTGGTTTGGGTTGATACATCAGTGTGTTATTAATTCAGTGCTTTATCTGCAGGCTTCAATTTGGGTCGCAATTGAATAAGAGCCTTGGGCTAGGTTTTAGCACAATGGCTTCCATAATAAAGATTCCTATCGCTTTGCAGCGAATACCATCGGGTCATACTATGAAAAAATATTCAGGCTTTAGTCTTTTCAAGCACTCCCTTAGCCATCATGAAAACTGGCAAGCAGTTTGGCGCAGTCCACAGCCTAAAAAACAATACGATGTCATCATTGTTGGTGGCGGTGGACATGGTCTGGCGACTGCCTATTACTTAGCTAAAGTGCATGGTATTACCAATGTGGCCGTGTTAGAAAAAGGCTACTTAGGCGGTGGTAACACCGCGAGAAATACCACTATTGTTCGCTCCAACTACTTATGGGATGAAGCCTCTAAATTATATGACCATTCTTTAGATCTTTGGAAAGACCTAAGCCAAGACTTAAACTACAACGTCATGTTTAGTCAGCGTGGCGTATTGAATTTGGGTCACAACTTGCAAGACATGCGCGATATTGAGCGGCGAGTTAATGCGAATCGATTGAACGGTATTGATGGAGTGGTACTCAATACAGCAGAAGTGAAAAAGATTGTGCCCGTCATCAATGATTCACAAGATATTCGTTACCCTGTTTTAGGTGCCTCTTGGCAAGCCACCGGAGGGGTGGCACGACATGATGCAGTGGCATGGGGTTTTGCTCGTGGCGCTGATAGTTTTGGTGTGGATCTTATCCAACAATGTGAAGTCACTGATATTATCAAAGAAGACGGCGCTGTGGTGGGTGTGCAGACCACGCAAGGTTTTATTGGTGCTAAAAAAGTAGCCTGCGTTACGGCAGGTAATTCGGGCGTCATGGCAGCGATGGTGGGTTTACGTTTGCCTATTGAATCGCGGCCATTGCAAGCTTTGGTTTCAGAACCGGTTAAGCCCATCATCGACACCGTGATTATGTCCAACGCAGTGCATGCTTATGTCAGTCAGTCGGATAAGGGTGACCTAGTGATTGGCGCCGGTACTGACTCTTACAATGGCTATGGCCAGCGTGGCAGTTTCAATGTGGTAGAACATACCTTATCGGCCATCTGTGAACTATTTCCCATGCTCAGTCGTGTGCGCATGAACCGAGCTTGGGGTGGAGTAGTCGATACCTGCCCAGATGCTTGCCCTATATTGTCTAAAACAAGCGTTAAAGGCTTGTACTTTAACTGTGGTTGGGGCACAGGTGGCTTTAAGGCCACACCGGGTTCTGGGCATGTGTTTGCTCACACCCTAGCCCATGATGAACCCCATCCTTTAGCTGCACCTTTTAGCTTGGATCGTTTTAATACGGGCCATTTAATCGACGAGCACGGCGCTGCTGGCGTTGCCCACTAACTTTTAGCATAAGGAGACATACACATGCATCATATTTACTGCCCTTATTGCGAAGAAATGCGCGAAGAAGAAGAGTATTCCTATACGGGTGAAGCACATATCGAACGTCCAAAAGACCCAGCATCCATTGCTGATGAAGCTTGGGGAGATTACCTGTTCTTTCGGGCTAACCCGCGCGGTATTCACCATGAAATGTGGTACCACACAGCGGGTTGTCGGCGTTACTTTAACGCCACCCGTGACACGCACAGCTATCAAATCCATGAGACCTATAAAATGGGTGAATTGCCCGCAGTAACGGCGCCAACCAAAGCTGCGCTAGTTGCAGATAAGGCAAAAGCTGCGCCAGCCAAAGATAAAGCTAAACCCAAAACTAAAGCTAAAGCTAAAGTAACCCCAGAAGAGCAGCAAGGAGATGCCTCATGAGCCAAATTAATCGCATAGCAACAGGCGGTCGAATTGATCGGTCTAAACCCATGAGTTTTACCTTTAATGGCAAAACCTACCAAGGTTTTGAGGGTGACACCTTAGCCTCAGCCATGCTTGCAAATGGCGTTGGCATCGTGGGTCGCAGCTTTAAATACAGCCGAGCGCGAGGTATTTTAGGCCATGGTGCTGAAGAGCCTAACGCCCTCATGCAGTTGCACAAAGGCAATGCATCGGTGCCTAATCCTCGGGCAACCCAAGTAGAGTTGTTCGATGGTCTAACGGCTTCCAGCACCAACGGTTGGCCGAGTGCGGAATTCGATCTCATGGGTTTAGTCGGTAAAATTGGAGGCAAGATGATGCCTGTTGGTTTTTACTACAAGACCTTTATGGCGCCCCAAAAAATGTGGATGACCTACGAAAAGTTTATTCGTAAAGCTGCAGGTTTTGGTCGTTTGTCCCTTGAGCCTGACCCAGACACTTATGACAAATTAAATGCCCATTGTGATGTTATGGTGGTGGGTGCAGGCCCTGCAGGTTTAGCGGCTGCGCTCGAAGCAGGCCGCAGTGGCAAACGCGTGATCATTGTAGACGAGCAAAATGAATTTGGTGGTACCTTATTAGCGAGCAAGCAATCAGTTGACGGCGTGGAAGCGGTGACTTGGGCAGAACAAGCTGCGCATGAGCTAGCAGCCATGGCAAATGTGACAGCTATGCCCCGAACCACGGCATTTGGTTATTACGATCACAACTTTGTATGTGCCATAGAGCGGAGAACAGATCACCT